>Ga0307507_10004430_pt1 | contig 24957 bp, 4 predicted proteins | sample 7_EM_MG_FD_207223 | JGI IMG/M metagenome (GOLD analysis project Ga0307507, IMG submission 207223) | Populus trichocarpa ectomycorrhiza microbial communities from riparian zone in the Pacific Northwest, United States - 7_EM | ecosystem: Host-associated > Plants > Roots > Unclassified | place...
ATAGAATCCTTATTTAGGGAGAGGGTGCATCTATTAAAGAGTAATAGTATTATTAAATTAAGCTTTTCCTTTGGCTTTGCTATAAGATTTACCTTTACTAACTTATCTTCTTTAAGAGCTAAGAATTAGTCGTCTCCTAAGATAATTATATTATTAGTTTATATACCAACGATTCTAAATAGAGTTCCTATAGTTATAATTAGGAAGCATAGGTTAAATATAGAAGTAGTTATTAAAAGCTTCTCTTTATAGTGCTTGCTATAGGTAGCCTACTAATAGGTTCCTACCTCTGCAATTCTATATAATAACTTAAGCATAACTATAATCGTATCTTTGGGATATTAGTAACGAATTTACTCTAAAAAGTATACTAATATTAAGCGCTAAAGGTGCGTCTTTAATTGGGTATAGGCCTAAGTAATATCTTATAAATAGACCGCTATTCTATTCTTTATTAAGGAGGGAGCTAGTATAATAATAACTTGCTAACTAGCTTGTTAAATTATAGAAGATTATATAAGAATTACCTCCTTACTATTATTGTTGTAACCTTAAATAATAAGCCTTAATTTCTTAAATAGGGTGTTAGTAGTTTTACCTTTAATCTTATTAACTATTCTTAACTTAAAGATATAAACTTTATTAAACTTAGTAGGGTTATACTTTTTAAATTTAAAGACTCCTCTTATAATAAGACTGTTAATTTCCTGCTTATTAAATACTTAAAAAGGAGCTTTAGGAGTTATAATACAACCTTCCTTTTAGAGCTGTTTTACGAGCTTAAAGTCAGCCTTCTCCTTAGTTATTATAAAGGCTATTAATAACTTAATTCTATTCTTAATATCGGCAATAAATTGCTCTTTAAAATTAATAAGATATTAGTAATTTTGTAATCCCTTTAAGCGACCTCTACCGCGTTATAGTTGCGGCATATCTACTACAATTATATTAGGATTGTAGTTGTCTTCTAGAGCATATTAATTGTGGTTCTCCTCTAGGGCATCTTTTAGGGTATCCTATAAAGGCTTAAAACTATTATCTTTATAGTAAGGCTTAATAACGGTTAAATGGAATTAAGTAGGTCCGTAAGGTATCTAAATAGTGCAAGTTTAACTATTAATTATAATAAGTTAATATAGGCCTAACCATCCTTCCTTTTTACGCTATACGCGTACCTTAGACTAGAGTGGTAGATTAAGCGTAGTTAAGGTATTTAGGCTATTTCTTATTCCTAGTACGTTGTTGACCTAGTATATGACGTAGAGACGTTGTACCTCCTTTATTGCCTTGCGAATAGCCTTAGCTTATTATATAATAGAGGGAGATAGCGGAGAATTATTAGTTATTTAAGGGTAGGCGCTAAAGACTAGTAATATAGGTATAAGTCTATCTAGGCTAGCAGAATTATTAATAGCTTTAACAGCTATTTGCAAGGTAAGTTCTTTATTAGCGTCCTCTAGTTCTAAAGAGATAATCTTATATACGCGGTATAATAGTGTGTAATATTGCTCCACTTTTCTAACGCTATTATATGCCTTAATAGGAACTTCCTTAACCTTAATTGCTATTGCCTTTATCTATTATTAAAACTCTATAAATAAAAAGTTCTTTCCTATATTGTGGATGATTTAGTTAGGGGTTTCTAGGTAGATATTAATCTAGTATAATTAAAGGGTATCTTATGCGTTCCTAGCTAATATATCCTTTAAAAATCGTGCGGCTTAAAAGGAGGTTAAGAAATTAATAATTTAGAGTACTAGCTTGCCGCTAAGATATATAACGTTAACAATAATATAGAAGTTAAAGTTGTAGTTATCTTTAAGGGTGAACTTAAATCGGCTAGGGGACTTCTGGTTTATTTGGCAGTAATAGTAGTATTTTATAAAATGCTTAATTGCCTTAACCTTAACTTTATGGCCTGCTCGCTAAAGAACCCTAAGCAATTAATAAATGGATAGGTGGCTAAAATAATAGTATAGTTAGCGTAACTCTAACTTAGTTAAGTGGCTTTAAGTAACACTCTTTTCTAATTAATAAAGGAGCAACTAGGGGTAATCCTACTTGCGTATAGCGGGCACCTAATTATCTCCTTAAATAAGTACATTCCTAAGGTTATTAAGCTTAACGCCTAATTTATCTATATCTCTAATATAAAATAGAAACGGGGTGTTTATAAGAATAATATAAAAAGTAATGTACCCTAAGGGGGTTTAAACCCTAATTATGCTAAGAGAGATTATAGTACCCTTACTAAAACGAATTATGTGTTAGCCTGCCGTTAAATAGTTAATCTAAATAGAGCTATTAAGCTACTAAAGGGCTTAAACTTAAGGTTCTCCTACTATAGATACTCCTACGGCTTTAATATCTAGTATAATACCATAGAAGACGTTTGCCGAGTATCTATTATTAAAGGAGAATATAAAACTCTCCCTTAGCTTGTTAAAGATATCTAACTTTATAATAGAGTGGAGCGTAGATTGGTTATTAAGAATAGTAATGGTTTGTGTCCTATTTACCTCACTATACTTAGTAAAGTATTAGTTAGGTAAGTAGTCCTTAATTTCCATATCTATAAGGAGCTATTTAGTCTTATTAACCTTACCCTTAAGATCTTTTACGCCTTTATATTAAACCAGGAAGCTTTAGAAGTAGGCTATAGTAACCTTATAATTTCCAACATTTCTTATACTCTAATGGAACTTATTATATACCTCCTTTTGCTTATTAAGGGAGTGTCTAATTAACTAGCAATTTAGCTTCTTATATACATAGCACTTCTTCTGGCGATTACTTTAAAATGAACCTCTATAATAACCTCTATAATTGCCTTGTGGTTAATGTTAATTATACCCTTTACCGTATTCCCTACCACGGCCACTATATATTCGGTTAGTTTAGTTATAATTATATTAGTTAGGAATACTTAGTTGGGTAGGGTTTTTGGTATAGAACTATTAAGATTCTTATATTTGTATTACAGTACCTACGGCAGAGCGTAGCTTGGTATATACTCCTTAAAATATATTTGTAGGTTTATATAGCGCTAAATTACACTTAGGAACGCCATGGCAGGCTGAGATAACCTAGTCCCTTAGGCTATTTTTATTTTAGTAAGTTTTGGTAAGGCTATATTAGATTTTCTAAAGTTTATTAAAGAGTAGTTAAAGGCACTCTAAACGAGTCTTTGTTAAGTTAGAAGTAATAACTCTTTAGAATATAGTTTCCTACTATTTAGATATATAAAGCTGGTGTTAGCGACTCAGTCAATCGAGGCACGAGCACGGCAAGAGGGTCGCGCAAGCCTGTACAATTGGATTGTCTATAAACGAGGATCCAAAGCTAGAGAAAGAAAGGAGAAGAATAGCAGCGCCGCTCGATATTTATACAGTCCTCGAGTCACGTGACTCGCGTCTACTATAATCCACGTCTGCCAAGATCTACTGTTTTCCACCAGCGCCGTAACATTACCCCCCCCTCTAAAAAAGCCTGCCCTCAGGCTTTGTATGTCCATATTATGTCCGTGGGGTATTCTTGTCTTTATGCTCAATAGGCAGCCTATTGTCTTCGCTATACTAGCACTCCATCCACTCGTTAAGGTACTTCGGGGGTCCGGGTTTGTTAGGGTATTGGTTATAGAATTCTTTAAGCTTTTAGGGGCAGCCTATAAAGTTCTAGGCGGGGTACCAGGTTGGGTCTAGATCGTAGCCTTTCTATTAAATATGGTATCGTAGCGTTCCTTATATTAGTTTACAGGCTAGTATTTTATTAACTTCCCATTTATCGTCGCCATTAACTTAAATTGGCAGGGGAGGCTCATTCTTTTGTCTAGGTAGTGGGTTATTTGCAGCCTTCTGTAGCTTATCCGGCGAAAAGATAGGGTAAACCTTAATTAAGTCTAGGAGCTTAACCTTATATAAGTTGCCTTCTTTATTAAAGATCTTATATGGTCCTGCTATCTTATAGTCTAGCTTACGGCTAGGCCGTTCTGTCTTTTAGTTCTTTGTTGTAACCCAGACCCTATTGTCCACAGTAAAGTCAGGCTCGCGCCTATGCTTATTTGCCTGCTGTTTTATTGATTTCTAGGCCTTTTCTAGGTTTTTACGGGCTACCGTCTAGGCTTTTTTTAGGCGTTTGGCGTATTGCTAGGCTTCCTTATAAGATAGTTTTTCGCGTATGGTCTGTGGGCCTTCTAGTCTATTCCAGTTAAAGCTAGTATGGGGTAAATATCCTATTTCTAGCTAGATAGGTGCAAACCCTGTGGAGTTATAGGGTAGGGTTACCTGGGCGTAGTCTATTAGGGGTAGTAGTTCGCCCTAGTTATCCTAAAAGTAGTTAATAAAGGGCCGGAGTCTCTAGTCTAAGTATTAATTTATAATCTCCGTCTAACCGTCTATCTAGGGGTGGTATGCTGTAGAAAGCTTTAGCTTAATGCTAAGAATCTAAGTAAACTTATTTTAGAAGGCCGATATAAACTGCGGCCTATAGTCAGATATAATAGTATCTGGTAGTCCATAAATTCGGTAGACATAATGGATGTATAGTCGGGCTACCTCCTTAGCATTAATATCCTTATAACAGGGGATTAAGAACGGGCGCTTGCTAAAACAGTTAACTAGGATCATTACCATATTATATCTGTTACGGTCTATAGGCAGCTCGTAAAAGTCCATAGAGATATACTGCTAGGGGCGTTCTGGTATTAGGAGTGGCTTTAATAGTCCTAGGGTCTTGTCTCGCGGAATTATAGACCTACGGCAGTCGTTGCAGTTCCGTACATAGCGGTCAATGTCTGTAACCATTCTAGGCCAGTAATATCGGTTACTAATAATTTTGCGGGTCTTATTCTTTCTAGGGTGGGCCATAGAGACCTAGGTATATGCTTTGGTAATAAGCTAAGTCCGTAAGTTCTGTTCCTCTACTACTACTAGCCGTTCCTAATGCTTAAGTAATCCGTTTTTAAGGGACTAGGGGCTAGTAACGTTCTTTACCTTCTTACGGTACTCCTGTAGAGAAGAGGCTGTATGGTTTGTCTGCAGCAATTCGTTAATAAGGTCAAATCCTAAGGGGTTAATAGGATATATCTCGGCGCCTAAGGAGTCTATACTTAGTTCTGCCTGTATCTGGGGGTTGAGGTGCTCTGGTCGTAGTAGTGTCTAGGTCTATAATAAGATCTTTATAGCTATCTGGTTACCTAGGTCCTGTTTACACCTTATAAGAGCATCCGCACAGTTTATAGCGCCTGGTTTATATATAATTAAGAAGTTAAACTAAGATAGGATATCCGCCTAGCGTGCCTATTAGGCCGTAAAAGCCTTAGTTGTTATAAAGTATTCTAAGGCCTTATGATCTGAAACTACCTTAATGGGCTTAGGGGTCCCCTCTAGCTGCGCACGCTAGTGCTAAAAGCTAGAGATAATGGCCAGCATTTCTTTATTATGGATATAGTAGTTTAGCTCGGCATCTATTATAGTCTTCAAATAGTATGCAATGGGGTGCCATTCTCCGTCCAATTACTTCTGGGAAAAAATACCGGCTATTACGCCGTCTAAGGCATCCGTTTCTAGCATCAAGGGCCGTTCTAGGTTAAAGTGGGTGAGTAGAGGAGCTAATACCAGCCGTTTTTTAAGCTTATTAAAGGCCTGCATATATATGGCGTTAAAGTGAAAGGGCTGGTCTTTCCTAGTAAGGTGGTTAAGAGGCCAGGCAATCCTACTATAGTTCTTAATAAAACGTTAATAGAAGTTATAGAAACCTAAAAATAATTATACCCCCTTTACGGTCCATAGGGGTGTCCACTGGTCAATTATGGCCGTTTTCTCTAGGTTGGCCTTAATTCCATCTGTACTAATAATAAACCCTAGGTACTTTGTACGCTTAACACTAAATTCCAACTTCTTAATATCGGCCTGGAGACCAGCCTTGTGGAGCCATTATAGGACTTTATAGACGTGCTCCTTGTGTTCCAGCTTATTCTTAGAGTAAATTATAATATTATCTAGGTAGGCCGTATAGAAGTCATCAAGGTAGTTAAAGAGTACATCGTTTATGTACCGCTAGTACGTAGCTGGTCTATTAGTTAGTCTAAAAGGAAGTACCTTGTATTTATACGTTCTATAACGGGTCTAAAATGTAGTAAAATCTACGGATCTAGGGTCTATTCTAATTTGGTAAAAGGCCTGGCGGATATTAAGCTTTGTAAAAACCTTAGCTCTACTTATTTAGGCCAGTGCCTTATTAAGTAGGGGTAGTAGATAGCGGTCCGTACGGGTTATATTATTTAGCTTATAGTAGTTAATACAAAAATAAAGTCCTCTGTTTGGCTTTTTAATAAAGAGAATTAGTAAGGCAAAAGGGACTTAACTACTAGGCTTAATAAAGCCCTTATCTAGGTTCTTAATAAGATATTACTTTATAGCCTATAATTTGGCAGTAGATTACTAACAAAGGGGGCTATAGCTAAGGGTGTTTTCCTTATCTAGCTTAATCTTAATCTTATAGTCGTATGGTCAGTAAGGCGGAAGCATATCAAATGCTGCCTTTAAGAATACGTCCTTAAATTTCCGGTGTTAATGGGGTAGTTTCTATTCTACTAGCTTCTTATCTATAAGCTCGCCTTTCTATCCGCTAAGCTCGCTTTCCTTTTCCTTAATTATTTGATCAATTTCATATAAGCTAGTAGTAAAGGTAATGGTATTAGGTTAGACCAAGTTCCGATAGAATCCTACAGCGCTAATATAGTAGATATTAACTAGGGGAAGGTCCATAGGTTTCTTTACGGACTTTTATCGGGCTGTATTTTATAGTATAGGGTTTATAGTCTTCCTTAGCTTATATCCTATTTTCTATAAGTTGTCCTTCTAGTCTATTAGTTTAGTATAGCGTCTGGTATTCCTAGCCTTCCTTTATAACTGCGTAGGGCCTAAGTTCTCCATAGGGGACTTAGCTAGATTACTACTAATTTCCTAGGTCTCTGGTGCGGGTGGCGTAATATAGATAGTCTAGGGGCGGCGTAGTATATAAATCCGTTGTAAATTAAGCTGTATGTCCTTCTTGAAGGCCTAGTCTCTACGCATAGCATTGGCTTAGTAGATGGTATTAATCTAGGGCCATATAAGGTTCTCTATTATAATACTAATTTCTTTTATAAAGGAAGGGGTTAGGGGTAGGGATTTGGGCTAAAGGAGCTATCTATTCCGTACGTTAAGCTATAAGCCTAAATAGGCTAGCTATTTTCTTTTTAAAATTATATTATGGCTTCCTAGGTCCGTAATAAGAAAGGGGACATTATACTACCTTTGTCTGTCAACACGGAGGTGGATCTATAAGATAGTTATAATAGGTGGCCCTATTCTTCCGTTATACCCGCGAATAGGAACTGGTTTAGGCAGTTCCTTAAGGGGCGTATTTAAAAATTTGGCCAGCTTTATAGCGTACTAAGTATCTATTAAGGCAAAGGCATTCGCTCTAGAGTTAGCTAAAGTAGAGGTTAAAACTTAATATCCATTATAAAATAAAGTATAAGGGATAGTGCAGCTTCTTCCACTAACTAGCCAACCTAGATTAATATATAATATATCAATCCCTTTTAACCCTAGAGAGGAGTCTTCCTTTAGGGTTTCTCTTTTTCTAACTCTATGCTGTCCTCCTGTATTAACAGAACCTCGTCCGTTTTTGCCTTTATTGGGCAGTCCTTGGCGAAGTGGTTCTTCTAGCCGTATAAGAAGCAAGCCCCTTAATTACTAAGGGCCTGTCTGCAGGGGTCGCTGTATATAGGCCAAGCATGCGCCGGACCCGCGGCAGGGCTAGCTGCGCAGCTAGCTGCTGAATTGACAGCAGGCTGTACGGCTGGTGCCGTAGGAGTTGCTAATTGTGCTAGGGCACTACGGGCCGTTCTTATAGCGCTTATAATCTGGTTTAAAGAGTTTCTAGCTTTATACCGCTTAGCTCATGCCTTAATTCAACAGAGGCCTTAATTAATAGCCAGGCAGTAGTCCGTAAGTACCTTTAGCGTCTATACAGTAGTAAAAACTGGCAGTACGGCGCGCTGTAGGTCTAGGGTAAGCTTATCAAAGAGGTCTGGTATTAGGTCTTTATAGGGAATTTAGGCTTAGCCGGCTAAGTGCAGAAAGCGGGTCTAAAAGGCTAAAAAGGTCTCTGTTGTTTTCATATTAAGGGCTTTATAATTAAGGCGGGCGTTCTATATCTTAAAGGGGTCCTCATAAATAGAAGATAGGTGGTTAATTATCTCTTCTCTAGAGAGGAAGGGGTCTGCTAAGTCCTAGGCATATTGCGGACGTAGATACGTCTATGCGTCCCTACCGGTACGGCCAAAGACGTAGGCCATTTTAGCTTAAGCAGTAGGGAAGTAGTCTGCATTGACTTTAAGCTTGTCTTGCAGTTAAAGCTTCCAATTATTAAACATAGGGTCAGTTCCGTCTGTAAGCAATAGGGGGTCCGCGGCCTTCGCGGACCGCGACGATGCTAATGCTGTATATTAGGCTAGGGCCTTAAGGACTATAGCAAGTCTGTGGGTGTCTAATGACTCCTTACTAGGTGTAGGGGTGTCTCTGGTTTTAAGCAGCTCTCGAAGCTGTTCAATTTCAGTATTAGCTGCTACAAGTTCTTCCTAGGGGGTTGAGACGGTGACTGTTTCACCATTAGAGGTATTTGCGGGTCCTACAGCGGCTTTGCCAGCTGCTGTATTTCTTAGCATGGCGGTAGGGGTATTAGGTAATTTTTGGTGTTTGTTTATTTTCTAGGGGTTCTGGTCTGTGCGTGTCCTATTCTCAGGTTTCGCGTTCTGTTTATATTCTTTTGGTTCTGTCCTATCCTTGGGGTCCTGTTCTGTTCTATTAGTATCCTTTAGGTCCTTTTCTATGTCCTTATTCTGTTTGTAGTTTATAGATATTTTTAAGTTCCTTCTTAGAAAAGAAGAGTAGTGACGAGCTTTGGATAATGTTAGCGACTTAGTTAATTAAGGCACGAGCACGGCAAGAGGGTCGCGCAAGCCTATATAATTAGATTGTCTATAAACGAGGATCCAAAGCTAGAGAAAGGAAGGAGAAGAATAGCAGCGCCGCTCAATATTTATGCGGTCCTCAAGTCACGTAACTCGCGTCTACCATAATCCACGTCTGCCAAGATCCACCGTTTTCCACCAGCGCCGTAACAGCTGGCAATTTTTGTTAGTCTTAAAGTGGGCTCTAGTAAGCTAAAGTATTATATTAAAGCTATAGTTTCTACCCGTAATATGGTTGTAATAAAATATTGCCGCCTGTCCCTTTAATATAACCGAGAAAGTATAATAAAACTAGTGGTATTGGATTCCGACCTTGCTATAGCAGTTATAAAAGACCTATAGTTTTATTCTGAGTATATTATATAGTTCTCCTTTAAACTTCTTCTCCTTGTCTAAATATACCTTTATTAGATTTGTAACTTCTTATAGTAAAGGCTTACTAGTTAGCTAGGGTAGAGGAGCTAGAGGCGGCGGAGGTAGAGGAAGAGTACCTCTAGGTAGGAGAGCACCTCTAGGTAGGAGAGTATCTTTAGGTAGAATAGTAGCATTCTAGGGGTTTCGTTCCAAATTAAAGTTGCCTTTTAAAGAATATAGGTTAGTTCTAGGTTTTCGTAGTTAATATATAATTTTAGCTTCCGTCTATACTAGTTCTTCTATACTAATAATAACGGCCTAGATATTACTGGTAATTAGGTTACCGTTTTTAGTAATATATACCCTATTTCTATAGAGGAAGTTTTAAAAATCCTAAATAATATTAATATTACTAAGTGCCTAGGTGTTGGCGGTCTATCCTATAAAATCCTCCCTAAAATATTCCTATAGCTATAGATCGGCGTAGTATCTACTTTAGTAGAATATAATATAGTATAGAAGAAAGCCGTTAACTTATTTTACAGTATAAGTTATTATATTAATGGTAAATTTGTCCCAATTTTTATTAATAAGTTTTGCGTATAAAGCTACCCCTAGTAGTAAGGAGTCTTCCTAGTTGTTTAAGGTAGGCGTAGCTATGTTTTTAGGGGGAGGGAAGTATTGTTAGGGTAGGGATTGTTGTTTAGTATACGTTTATTATTTAATACGCGTTCGTAACGTGTATTTGCGATTATGGGGCTTAGGACTAGTTCTGGCCTTAAATCGCGAAGACTTGTAAAGCGTATTATTCTACGTAATAGACGTAAGAATCTATAATCTAGGAAAGGCTTAGGACTAGTTCTGGCCTTTAGATTCTTAGATTTGTGGAAGAGTTCTATTTAAGGTTTAGGACCAGTTCTAACCTTAAAAAACAGCTTTCTCTAGCACGAGTAGCACTAGTACAGTAGCTTGTCTCTTCTTGGTGGAATACCTAGCTGTTCTGTAGTATAACAGTGAAGTTAACCACTGATTAGTGTTAGTAACATAAGGTAATATTATATAGTTATAGTTTATAGCTAGTATGATGTTGTTGTTATATATTCTCTCTTTCCTTGGAATGAGGAAGGGCGAGAAGCCTAAGACTCCTCGCCACGCTAGTGCCGCGGCATCACGTAACGACCACTTGCCTTATTCCCGATATTAGGTATAAGAGGTTAAGGGTTAATATATTACTTTAGTTCTAGCGCTTTTTTAATATCTTCTATTATTATAGTAAAGATTTTATAGTTTTATTTTCTTATTAATAAAATAAAGGATGCAGCTCGTATTATATAAAATTTAAAAGGTTTTAATATAATATCTTTATATTCTTTACCACGATTAGTAGTTATAGCTGTATTATATTAGTTTAAGGTTTATAATAAGGGCAAGTTATATTATATAGCGGCGCTAGAAAAGCTTAAACACTTAAACACTTATACTTTTTATCCTAAGGCGCGACTTGGCCTTAGAATAATTTATTTTTAAAGTTAACTAAAGGTAAGATGCTTTATAGCAACTAAGTATAATTTAAAAACCGAGAAGAACTATAGCGGACCTTTTTAAAAGGATAAGTGTGGTAATTTCTTTAAATATATCTATTTTTACCATATCTAAAGTATTCTCTATTTACGGCTTAAGTTATTTATTTATTAGTTCTTAAGGGTATATAGGGTTGTATATAGGCTCTTCATCAGGAAAATGTTTATGCCTCCTAATAGTACTAATAGGTTCCTAACAGCTCCTGTCAGGGCTGTCAGGAGCTCCAGGAGACACTTACACTCGGCTTCCTATCAGGAACCTGTTAGGAGGTCGCTCGGACCACTAGGACCTCCAGGACCTCCAAGACCATCAGGACCTCCAGGACCATCAGGACCATCAGGACAATTAGGACAATTAGGACAATTAGGACAATTAGGACAATAATTTAAAAATTAAATTTAAAAATAAGGTATATTAATGCTCTCGTATTTACTGCTAGCTAATAAATATAAAAACCTGTTTAATTTTAGACCCAATTCTATATACAGGATACTTTAAGGAATCTAAATAATCCAAATCCTTTTTGCCCTAACTAGGTCTAGTACCTGCCTGCCTGCCTGCCTACCTGCCTGCGTCGCGATCGATCGAGGAGACGAGGGGGAAGGCTCTCGCAGAGGTTCCAAATCGTCAATTGGCGGTGTTCCCGATGATCCGCCGGCCGTGTACTGATTTCCTAACTAGGCCTAGTGCCTGCCTGTCCTGCCTGTCCTGCCTGTCCTGCCTGTCCTGCCTGTCCTGCCTGTCCTACCAGTCTGACCGTCCTACCTGTCTGTGCCTGCCTGTCTGTGCCTACCTGTCAGTGCCTACCTGTCGGTGCCTACCTGTCTGTGCCTGCCTGTCGCGCCTACTTGTCTATGCCTACCTGTCTGTACCTGTAATTCGGGGGAGAGGTCGGCCCGATCGAAGGCTCTGCTTGATTCGATTGCGATTGATTGTATTGACTCGAATCGTTCTCTATGGGCGTTCGCTGGCTGTACGTTTGAACGGTGGTCATCTAGGGTGCCTCCATAAGAGGCCTTGATTCGATTTAATTTGGTAACAGGGTGATATCGAGGCTCTAGTTCGATTCGATCGATCGATTGAATTGATCGTGGTGTTCGCTGGCTGGTCGTTCAAACGATTATCGTCTGGCTCTGGCGACGGTCGTATGGTTCTGGCGACGGTCCTCTCCTACCTGCCTGCCTACTTACCTACCTGCCTGCCTACTTACCTACCTGTCTGCCTACCTACCTACCTACCTACCTGCCTACCTACCTACCTACCTACCTACCTACCTACCTGCCTGCCTGCCTGCGTCAGTGTCTGGTTCAATTCGGGGAGGAGTCGGCCTGATCGAAGGCTTTGATTGATTCGAATCGTTCTCTATGGCCGTTCGCTGGCTGTACATTCGAACAGTAGTCGTCTGGGGTGCCTCCCTAGGAGGCCTTGATTCGATTTGGTGACGGGCCGATATTGAAACTCTGGTTCAATTCGATCGATCAATTAATTGAATCGTTCGTGGTGTTTGCTGGCTGGTCGTTCGAACGGTCGTCGTCTGGTTCTGGCAACGGTCATCTGGTTCTGGCGACGGTCGTCTGGTTCTGGCGACGGTCGTCTGGTTCTGGCGACGGTCCTCTGCTGGCTGCCGTTCTAGTGCCTCCTAAGGTAGGGAGGATGTAAGGAAGGGTAAAAAATAAGGTGGCTACAAAGGGGTAACTTGGCAGAGGCACGTGTCGGCTATCGGGAACATAGCGGGGACCCGATAGTAATGTGTGTTATGCGGAGCTTCGTGTAGAGCCTCCGTATGCAGAGCTTCGCGCAGAGCCTCGTGCAGAGCCTTTGTAGTACGTAGGCTTTGCGTAGAGCTTCGTATAGAGTTTTGCGCAGAGCTTCGTGTAGAGCTTCGTATAGAGCTTTATGCAGAGCTTCGTGCAGAGCCTCCATACGTAGAGCTTTGTGTAGAACTTCGTGTAGAACTTCGTGTAGAACTTCGTGTAGAACTTCGTGTAGAACTTCGTGTAGAACTTCGTGCAGAGCTTCGTGCAGAGCTTCGTGCAGAGCTTCGTGCAGAGCTTCGTGCAGAGCTTCGTGCAGAGCTTCGTGCAGAGCTTCGTGCAGAGCTTCGTGTAGGGCTTCGTGCAGAGCTTCGTGTAGGGCTTCGTGTAGAGCCTCGTGCAGAGCCTTAGTGTTGCTTGAGGGGTGTGCATAGGGTGTTGCTTTGGGGGGGTGTTGGGAGGGGTGTCGCTCCTGCCAGGAGCCTGTCAGGACGATCAGGATCTTAGCACCCCAACAAAATGCTGATGTTAGGTTTTAGAAAGGGATCGCGCTTTAGGGTATATACCGGTTTTATAGAGTTTTAAATATAAGGTATAGTTGGCTTTAGAGAATAAGTATGTTTATTATATTAAAGGTCCTTATTAATTTATTAATATATTATAGCAAATTTGGATAGGTTATTTAGTAGTTCCCTACCTACTAACTAGGCTCTAATTTTATCCCAAATAGCTTATTAAAGAGCAGCGACTTTAGCGACTTTATTTTAATCTAGCTTACTAACAAGGCCTAAAAATTCCAAAAAGAAGTTAATAAAGTCTTAGGTCTATTATTATAGGGTTTTAAGTTTGGTAATAGCTATATATTTACGGCTGGCGTTATTATACGTTTGTTCTAGTAAAGAAATAGTTTTTTTAAAATTAATAAAGGTGCTGTTACGGAAGAATAGATCTATAGTTTATATAGCGTCCTTACTTAAATAAGATATTCTATAGCTAACCTTACTAGCTTTAGTGGGGTGTTGGTTATAGTTTATTAAAAGTTTAAAACTGAGCTTGGTTATAAAAGGATATAGGTTATTTTAATATCTATTAAATATTAGAGTATTAGGGAGCTTTTTAGATTTTATAATAGATACTAGGTTTATTATAGGTACAGGTTAAGCTACTATTATTAGTTTAAAGTTCGCATTTAACAGGCCAGGTTTAAATATAGTTATTTTAATCTTATTTATAGGTATTGCTATTAGAGCCTCTAATATAAGTGCTTTAACGTTATGGAGTTCTTCGTGGATCGCTCTAATTAATTCCTAATACTAGGCTTCTAGTGTAGCCCGCCGCTAAGCCAAGGCATTTATAAAGGACTGTTATATTATAATTAACTATTCCCTAACTAGGATTATAATTATTATGGCGACTTAGCTAATTAAGGCATTAGCACTATAATATAATAAGCGTAAACCTATATAATTGGAATATTTATAGACTTAGATATTAAGATAAGGAGTAAAAAAAAGTCGTGGAAAGAATACGTCTATATATATACGTTAAGACGTAACTAAATCCCCCTAAATAGGCCCTATCTAGGTTTCGCACATTAGTGCCGTAACAATAATACTTATAATTAACGTGTAGAATTTGAGGTTATTTACTATTTTTATAGTAGTTATATTAATATAACGTAATATAAAGGCGTAAAGAGGCTTTATAGAAGATTTAAAGTAATAATATAAATTTTATATAAATATAAGGGTATATGGCTTTTGTAGAGAATAAGGCGTTATATAAAGAAAAGAAAGGAGTAATATAACAATCTTATAATTAAATAGTTAAGGGTCTTAGTAGTTAATACGTACGTATATATTTACGCGGTCTTTAACAGACTTTAGCAGAATTTAATTAATTTAGTAGAACTTAGCAGAAATCGCTTAAGCTGGCAAAATTTGATAGAATTTAGTCAAGGCGTTAGGTTTTATCTATTAAGTATTTTATTAAGATATTTCTACCATAACTAGGCTAGTCTCGTTATACTATATTAGGCTTCATATTTATATTAAATAGAGGACCAATTTTATAGAAATTAAAGCTATAAGCCACTGTTTTACTATTAATACACCAATTAGAGTATATAGCTCTAACGGCTATAGTAAAAGAGGCTATATAGCTTTAACTTTTACTTATTAAACTATCAGAGCGAACAGTTCGCTAAAATCTTAATTAAAACCAATAACTAGGCTATAAAAGCGTTAGCTAAAAACCTAGTTTAATATAATTAAACGAAGCATATTAATATCTAGTTTTACTATATTAGAGATAAGATAAACAGCAGGATTAACCTTATATATATTAGGTAAAACCTAAGTAGATAGTTATATAGCCGCAAGGTATAGACAACTCTAAGGCAACCTAGGGGTAACTTATCTGTAAGGTATATGCGCTGTATATACCTAGGAAAACCTCTTTCTTACATAAAACATAGACTCTTTCTTTTCCTTTAAGGATTTGTTTATCTATATAATATACCCTATTATTCTATTATTAAGCTCCTTATCTACATTCTTACCTTATATTTAAATCCTTACTAATTCCCTTATAAGGATAGCCGGTTTAATTTTTCTATAATGCCTCTAAAAGGAAAACCAATGCCTATACCTAATAGTAATACGCTAACAATATAACTGCCAAACGCCTTAGGATCTAGTATAGACGAAACCGCTAGAAATATACTAGTAGAATTTAAGCTATCTTCTAAACCTTAAAATAATTAGCCACCTATAAACGCGAAAAACTAGTTTAACTTATATACCTAGGCTTAATAGGAGCTTAGTAAAGATTACTAGTATTTTACTAAATACTACTAATATAAAGGAGCTAGATAAGCTAGCTAAGAAAATAGCTAACTTATAGAGTATTATTAATTTAATAAAGCCCTTCCGTTACCTCTTTAGTAAAAGTATAAGTTACGCGGCAAACGTATATACTAAATAAATCTTAACACCCTAGTTAAGAAGTTACTACTTAATATTAGCGGTACTACTTAATAGCATTTTAACCGGTAGATTACTATAGTTAAGACCCAAATTAAGTTTAATAATGCCAACTATAACTATAAGCAATACATATAATAGGCTATTAAAGGTCTTATAAAAGAGAAGATAATTAACTAACTAGTTTATTGCTGGCTAAGAACTAAAGATAAAGGTCCTTTATTATAGAATAAGTTTAAAACTATAGTCTATAACTAGATTAGGAACCCTATGGTAAAACGTTTTAATAATACTGCTATATACTATACGGCTATTATAAGGGAAAATTAGAGGTTTAACGTCTTTCTAGCCCGTATATATAGCTTAGAGGACCGCTTCTTATATACCCCTTTTATTAATCCTAAGCAATAGATAGACTTTTAGTTCTTACGCCTCTTAGCCTACCTATAAGTAGAGCTCCTTTGCTAAAACTTTGTTAAATAGATACAAACCGCTAAAATCCTCTTTGCTAAAAACCACTATATAAAGTGACTGCTTAATATTATAAAGCTTATAGAAGATTGCGTAGTTAGCAGTAGTAAACCCCCGCGCTTAAGGCGTAATTATAGTATAGGCTTTATAGAGTTAGATTTAGGAAACAGAACTTAAGAAGGGCAATACTTTTTAAGTAAACTTCTGGGAAGACTACTTAAAAGCTAAATAGCTTAAAGGACCCCCTAGATGCTAATGCTATATATATAAGTTAAAGGAGGCCTATAGGTAGCTATTATAAAGAATACTAGAAGTAAGCTAGTAAAGATAAGTTAGACTAGCTTTTAGAAAATCTAATACCATAGTAGCGTATCTCTTTTAATTATAACTAGGGCCTAATATAGAGGGAGAGAAGAAATGCATTATAGTATATATTGCAATAGATATACCCTAGGATAAAGTCCATCTATATTACTTATATAACAATAGGTGCTAAATTATATTAGGAAAATATTTATAGATTAGGATTTAGGTTAACTTTATTAAGCGCGTTTTGCGTAATTAATATATATTTAACTAACTTAATATATTTGAAAGTTAAATAGCACACAATTGACTAACTTATATATTCCTTTATGTGAAATTAAAGTAATATAATATATTATTTTTAAGTTATATGCTAATTGCGTAAGAGGCTCTATACGAGGCTTTATACAAAGCTCTACACAAAGCTCTACGTATAAAGGCTTTGCACAAGGCTCTACGCAAAGCTTTGCGTACGGAGGCTCTATACAAAACTCTGCATTGTGTCCCCGCTATATTCTAATAGCCTTTACATATATCTGCCAAGTTACCCCCTTTACAGCTATCTTATTTTTTACCCTTCCTTATATCCTCCCTACCTTAGGAGGTACTAGAACGGCAGCTAGTAGAGGACCGTCGCCAGAACCACACAACTGTTGCTAGAACTAGACAACCGTTACTAGAACCAGATAACCGTCCTAGAGCTAAACAACCGTTACCAAAACTAGACGACGGCCTTTTAAATAACTAGCTAGTGAATACCACGAATGATTTAATTAATTAATCGATTTATTTAATATTGGCCCATTACTAAATTGAATTAAGGCTTCCTAGGGAGGCACCTTAAACGACTACTGTTTAAATATATAGCTAGCGAACGGCTATAGAGAACGATCTAAATCAATTAGAGCCTTTAATTGGGCCGACCCCTCCATTAAATTAAATTAGATACTAATATAGGCGGGTAGGTAGGTAGGTAGGTAGGTAGGTAGGTAAATAGGTAAATAGGTAGGCAGGTAGGCAGGTAGGCAGGTAGGCAGGTAGGCAGGTAGGCAGGTAGGCAGGTAGGCAGGTAGGCAGGTAGGTAGGTAGGCAGGTAGGTAGATAGATAGATAGGTAGATAGGTAGGTAGGCAGATAGGTAGGTAGGCAGGTAGATATATAGGTAGATAGGTAGGTAGATAGGTAGGTAGGTAGGTAAGTAGGTAGATAGGTAGGCAGATAGGTAAGTAGAAGAGAACCGTCGCTAGAACTAGATAACTGCCGCCAGAACCAGATAACCGTTGTTAGAACTAGATAACTATTACTAGAACTAGACAACTATTACTAGAACTAGACAACTATTACTAAAACTAAACGATAGTCGCTAGAACTAGATAACCGTTTTAGAGCTAGACAACCGTTACTAGAACTAGATAACGACCGTTTAAATAACTAGTTAGTAAATACTATAAACAATTTAATTAATTAATCGATTAAATTAAACTAGAGATTTAATATTGGCCCATTACTAAATCAAATTAAAGCCTATTAGGGAAGTACCTTAAATAACTACTGTTTAAATATATAGTTAGCAAACGGCTATTAGGAACGATTTAAATAAATTAGAGCCTTTAATTAGGCCAACCCCTCCCCTAAATTAAATTAGACACTAATATAGGCAGGTAGGTAGATAAATAGGTAGATAGGTAGGTAGACAGATATGTAGGCGGGTAGGTAGGTAGGTAGGTAGGTAGGTAGAAGAGAACCATTGCTATATTATATTAAATTATCTAAAATAATATAATTTATTTTGCTAGCCTTATAAATAGTTTAAAGTAGCTTTTATTTATCTAAAATATGCTATTAGTATAAAAGAGGTAAACAGCTTTAAATATAATTATGGTTGCTAAATACATAGGTTACTAGTAGGCTACGTGGAGGCTGCGTATTAAAAAAATATGACATAGGCTAGTTGGTTAAGTTGCCTTAATTACGCGCTAATTGCGTTAACTACTAACCACTAAGGCCAATAAGAGGGGACTATATTTTGCTAATATAACTTTATTAATCAAGTTGTTGTCTATAAATTTAACCTGTCTATATATAACGCGCTATATTTATATAAACCTATCATATATTTTTTTAATAGTAGCTAGATAATAATCTAGGATGCTTATAATCTAATAGTTACCACTAGCGACTTCTAGAGTACCCCTTATACTATTAGCCCCTAGACCTTTTAGGGTAACTTATTTAATACTTATAATATAGTTTTTAAATAAAATTGGCTTATAGAAGCGGATTTATTAATTAGCTTTCGTTTTAGATAATTTATCTAGAGTACTTTAGACCCTAAACGCCTTTAGATAGTTACCCTTAATACGCTTCTAGCAGATATTAAGACTAGTAAAATAGTCTATACAAAGGCGTGAAGAGGCTTTAGGGAAGATTTAAAAGAATAATATAAATTCTATCTAAATTTAAGGGTATATAGCTCTTATAGAGAATAAGACGTTATATAAAGAAAAAGAGAAAGGAATAACAAGAGAATTATATAATTAAACAGTTAGGGGTCTTAGTGGTTAATACGTGCGCATATACGCATATAGTCTTTAATGGACTTTAGTGTTACAGCGCTAGTAGAAAGTGGTGGATTATAGTAGATAATTATAGATAGTTGCAGATAGTTGCAAATAGTTATAAACAGTTTTAGATAGTTGTAAATAGTTTTAAATAGTTATCTATTAAGTATTTTATCAAGACATTCCTACTATAACTGGGCTAGTCCCATTATAGTACCCCCTCCTTTAGCTAAAGGTCTAAAACAATTTAATTTGGTTAAGAATTTATAACTTATCGCCTTATAAGCGTTATAATATAGTTTAAGTTCTTTTTAATTTTAAGTTTCCTACTATTGTGTCTTATATCTTTATATTAGGTAGCAGTTGTTTACCTTTATATTATGTCTATTTAGCTAAAGCAGGCCGTAAAGGATAGTCCTTATAGAATTCTTTTACTAAGAAAGGCGTGTTAGCCTTAATCTAGTTATAAGTTTCCTAGGTTTATGTTTTATATCTGTTGGAATATATGGACAGAGGTTATGTGGTCATTCGTGTCTCTGATTAGTCATCCTTATGATGACTTATCAGCCCCCTACTTAGGCACCGCGATCCTTACGATCCTCTGCTTTCTGCACCTATTAAACACCAGACAAATCCAGAGATTAATAGGCCAATTAAGTGCACTTAGGTGATACCGACATTGATCAATGGTTAACCTTACCAGTTGGCTATAGAGCAACAAGGTTCACTGCCGCCCCAGCAGCTTCGATTAAAAGCAGCACTCCAGTACCTAGCAGCAAAACCACACCAGCAGCTCCGGCAGCACCTAACCCCAGCAGCTTAGAATATACAACAAATACGCAACGCATAAGACATTCTACAGCACGCAAATCAAACCCCAGTATAGCCTCTTTACTGAGTGCCAGTACCCCCAGCTTTCAACAGCCCTCGGGCAGTACCCTAGCAGTAGCTACCCTAGCAGTACTACGGCAGCGCTCTAGCCGTACACAGCACACCAGCTTTTACAGCACCCAACATCTAACTACCTAACTGCTTTATGCAGTACTCTAGCGTAGCGACGCAACTCAGCAGCAAACTACTATCCAGTACGCGTCTTAGCATACAAATTAACACCCAACAGCCTCGAGCAGTACCCAATACCTAATAACCCAACAGCCTCGCGCAGTACTCCAGCGTAGCGACGCACACCAGCAGCATTAGCAGCACTAAAGCACCCAGCTTCGCCAAAGAAGCAACCAGCTCCAGAAGAGCACCCTATACAAGCTCGACACCCTGCCACGTCGAAATCACGTTAATAACGCGCTCTCCAGCCCCCCTGCTCCTCCATTAGCATTCGCAGCAGTTGCTAGCGCGCCCTTATCTTACAACAATTTTAGCTCTGCCAGACTCTTAAAGTTCTGCCAGCACGCTATTCCTATAAGCTCGACACTCTGCTACAATCCTAGCGGCTCTGCTACGTCAAATACCACATCCAACAGCGCGCCCATAACGCCAGCGCGCTCTCCCCCCCCTCTCTACGGCCTTTGCAAGCCACGAAAACCACATTAACAGAGTCTATATATTAGTGCCTCCTTCTTCCGCCTTATTGCCTGCATTACAACAATTATAACTCCGCTAGAGGAATTAAGATGTGCTAATACGCCTACAGACAGATAAGAATTCGTGCTAATATACCTACGAATACGACCCTGTCGCTGGTACCATACTACTACCTACATAGACAATAATCGTGCTGATATGCATACGATACATTAACCAACCGATAGCGCCAATACGCCTGCTATCACGACCCGACCGAACGATCGTGCCAATGCGCCTGCGATCTACCGACCAACCGATAGACGAGCTCTACGTTCAACCACTATCACTACCTAATGCTTGCACCGTACCGCTACCTAAATCTAACAGCTGTCGCGCTAATACGCCTGCAACCTAAACACGACTAGGTAGAGCTTTGCTCCCTGGAATATAACCCCGTCGCTAGCACTGTACTGCTAGTGTTGGAATATATGGATAAAGGTTACGTGGTCACGTGTCTTAGGATAGCTGTTTTACGCACAAAGAAAGAACTGCCAGTGTCGGAATATATGGACAGAGGTTATGTGGTCATTCGTGTCTCTGATTAGTTATCCTTATAATAACTCATCAGCCCCCTACTTAGGCACCGCGATCCTTACGATCCTCTGCTTTCTGCACCTATTGAACACCAGACAAATCCAGAGATTAATAGGCCAATCAAGTGCACTTGGGTGATACCGACAATATCCTTTTCACTTAATAAGAAGTTTAAATTATTTAGATTATGTTTTCTATCATATATTATTAATTAAGTTAATAAAATAAGAACTGTTACTATTACTAACAATTATAGAAGGTAGCGGCGGTACTTCGCAAGTTATAGGATTATCTTTTAAAGGTTATAATAAGCTTATATAAAACATTAGATATATTTTTATTTTAGTAGTAGTTTAAGCTTATAAGTATATAGGCTTAGTGGCCGTCGAAAACGGACTCTGCACCTGTACGTGGTGACGGCTACGAACCTGGGTCTTCGAAGTTCAGACCCAGAGCCAACGCAGAGACGTTGCACAGCGTGCGATAGGACCTGGTGGTGGATGTGAGCGTTGGGGCGGTGGTGAAAAATTTTCAGATGGTGAGATCTCGAAAACCACCACTGTTGGTACCCCTTTATGATAACAGCTACCACGCTGTTCTCCTATTAAGGCACCTGTACGATCCGACATGGATATACAGCATTCGATAGCATCCCCCGACCCCCAATAGAAAGCATCGACGACCTCATATCAACGAATGAACGAATGCACGAACGAACGAGCAAATATACGGCCCCTCCTAACCCCTAGGGCGATCGCCCGCGGAGCATGCGGTCACTCGCCATCATTTACTAAGTACTTAGCAGCCTGGATTGCGACCTATGGTTTTCCCTATCTCCTTTTGACGGAGTGGTGACCCTTAGAAAGGGCCTAGCTGGGGCCTAGGCACAAAAGATACCTAAAATACAATATCCCACTTGCTTGGTATTACAGTGGTTAATGGATGAATCCCCCTTACGCCTTCAATGGCCCTAGGGGGGGGGGAGGCATGGCGTATATAGCAATGGTCAAACAAGAGATAGCACACAGGGGATGGCTAAGATATAGGAGACAACAGTACAGCAATTAATTGGCAAGGCCTAGCTGGGACGTAGTAAACCCCAGCTTTGGATAAGTTAGAGAAGGAAGCAGTGGTTCCTAAGGAGTTCGAACATCCAAGGAGGACAGGACGTAGCCGTAGGCCCGCAGGGCCGCTGCTACGGACGGACATGGCAAGTCGGGGTTTTTCATCCTACTGAGGTGGCTCATAGGGTTTTTCCTCCCCCAACTGCAGGGTTTTCTTCATGTAAATTACAAGTTTTCCCCCCTGCGACGGAGTAGTCTGCGTGGGCCAAGTAGGATCCGTATTAGACGTTAATCAAAGAATCTCTCTCTATATAGGCTTAGTTTTTTCTTAATTTAGTATAGGCCTATAAACTGCTAATTAAGTTTCTTTAAGGGCCGTTAAGTCCGTAGGTTTTATATATTTAGGTAAACTATATTACTTTCCTTAAAGTCCTATACGGGAGCTTGTCCTTTATTTATATGCTATTCCTATACTATTTAAGTATACATTAATTCACTTTATAATAATTCCGTTAACTGCTTTATTTAATTAGTAAAATTATGCGTATTAATTAATTAGATCCGTTTAATTGTGGGTCCTATTATATTAATTTTAGGTTATAATTTAAATCTAAATTAAGGGTCTTATCTATAGGTTGCGTAGAACGGCATTACACCTATTAATATGTTTATTATATTATTTGCAGTAAACTTAGCTAAAGGCAGCTATTTTTCCTAGTCGTCTTATAGGTAGGAGCAGTATATTTATAGGTATTGTTCTATAATCGCGTTTATAATTTTAGTTTAACTATCTATCTCTAGATAAAATACAGTTAAGAGTTATATTTAAATATTTAAATATTTATATAGAGCTTGCCAGAAATCTAAAGCAAACTAGCTTTTATAGTTGGATATTATTAAGTTAAAAAGTCTATATAGCTTAAAGATATACTTAACAAAATATTCAGCTACTAATATCGCATTAATTAAGTCTATAAGAATTATATATTGTATTTTTATAAGGCGGTTAACAACTACCATAATATTTATAAACCTACTACTACTAGGCAAGTTAACTATAAAGTTAATTAAGATATCGCGCTATCTTTATATTAGAATTGGTAGTAGTTAAAGTACTCCTTACTGCTTTATATAAGAGGTCTTTTTATATACACACATCCTATATACTTAAACATATTTTTATATATAGTCGTGCATTATAAGCTAGTAGTATACTTATTAAATAATTTTATAAGTCTTTATACGGCCAGGATGCCCTACTATAGGGAAGTTATATATAAATTTAAGTATTTTAAATTATAAAAGTTTGGAATTTAGAACTACTATCTTCTGTTAATAGTATAATTGGTTATTTTAAATCTCGCATTTAGTAAGTATAATATCATTATACTGTTATTTTCCTATTTAAATTACTTTTATTATATCTATTATCTATATATTATTCTTATATTTGTATTCTATTAGCTTATTAATTTTTATTTCCAATTTATTTCTATTAAGTTCTATATCTATAAATATAGGATATAGTTTTTTAAAATATTTAGGAGGTGTTAGTCACACAGGGTGACTCACCAATAACGACTACTCAAGTAGGTTACAGTAATGTTAATTAAAAGCTTATAATCATTAATTGGAACAAGGAAGGGCGAAGAGCTTAAGGCTCCTCGCCACGCTAGTGCCGCAACGACACGTGACAACCGCTTGCCTTATTCCCGACACTGGCAACTCTTCTTTTATAGTTGCTATCTATATACACTTATAGATTACTACTATACAAAGATACTAAGCGAAAAAGAAGAAGAAGAATATTAGGGGTTAACGCGAAGGCGAGGGGCCGCTAAGGCGCTAGTAGTAAGCGAGCTAATAGCGATTTTCCATACTGGGTATAGAAAATCCTAATTAGCTAGTTAAAATTAGGGTCTGCGGAATATTATACTCTTACTCCCTTTTAACCCAACCTTTAACCTATATACGTAAAGTGTTTATGTTAACAAACGTTTCTAGAGCCTTGTTTAGGTTTGCCTTCGTTATTGTATCTGCTGGGTTGTCTTGGCTATTAATCCATCAAATCTCAAAGAGTTCTCGCCGTTTGTAGGATTGCCGAAGTGCCATAATGTCGATCATAAGGCGCTTCTCCTTTATGGTGCTTGCTGTAGGTAGCCCACCAATAAGTTCCTGCCTCTATAATTCCATATAATGGCTTAAGCACGACCATAATCATATCTTAGGGATATTAGTGGCGAATTTATTCTGGAAGGTATGCTAATATTAAGCGCTAAAGGTACGTCTCTAATTAGGTATAGGCCTGAGTAATATCTTGCAAATAAACCATTATTCTATTCTTTATTAAGGAGGGAGCTAGCGCAATAATAACTTGCTAACTAGCTCGTTGAATTATAGGGGATTACGTAAGAATTACTTCCTTACCGTTATTGTTATAACCTTAGATAACTAGCCTTAACTTCTTAAATAGGGCGTTAGTAGCTTTGCCCTTAATCTTATTAACTATTCTTAACTTAAAGATGCGAACTCCATTAAACTTAGTAGGGTTATACTTCTTAAATTTAAAAACTCCTCTTATAATAAGACCGTTGATCTCCTACTTATTAGATACTTAGAAAGGGGCTCCTAAAGTTATAATACGGCCTTCCTTTTAGAGTTGTTTTGCGAGCTTAAAGTCCGCCTTCTCTTTAGCTGTTATAAAGGCCATTAATAACTTAACTCTACTCTTAATAGCGGCAACGAA
>Ga0307507_10004431_pt1 | contig 24944 bp, 7 predicted proteins | sample 7_EM_MG_FD_207223 | JGI IMG/M metagenome (GOLD analysis project Ga0307507, IMG submission 207223) | Populus trichocarpa ectomycorrhiza microbial communities from riparian zone in the Pacific Northwest, United States - 7_EM | ecosystem: Host-associated > Plants > Roots > Unclassified | place...
AGAAAATTAAAGTAATTATAAACTGGTAAGAACCTAAGAATGTTAAGGACGTAAGAGCCTTTATAGGATTTGCTAACTTCTACTAATAGTTTATTAATAACTTCTCCGCCCTAGTCTTACCCCTTATAGCTCTAACCTAAAAAGATAAAACCTTTATCTTTAATAAGGAATATAAGAAGGCCTTTGCCTATCTAAAAGTTATATTTACTACCGCATCTATACTCTAACACTTTAACCTAAACTAAAAGAGTATTATAGAAGCTAACTTATCTAACTATGTTACTAAAGGCATTTTGTCTTAGTATAACAAGAAAGGAGTACTACACCCTATAGTATACTTTTTAAAATAACCAAGTCCAGCTAAATATAACTATAAGATCTATAATAAGGAATTATTAGCCATTATTAGATATTTTAAACAATAGCAACCTAAACTGGAAGGCGCTAGATTTCTAATTAAGGTCCTTAGTAACTATAAGAATCTATAGTACTTTATAACTATAAAATAGCTAAGTTATTATTAAGCCCGCTAGTTAGAATATCTGTCTTATTTCCAATTCTTAATTATATACCGCCTAGGCGTTTAAGGTTAAAAACCTAATGCCCTAACCTAATGTTTATAAGATATACTAGTATAGGAAGAAGTGTGTGCCTACCGTAATTAAACCCTGCTTCGCCCTAAATTATTTAATCCCCTAGCTAAAGACCTTATAGTATATATTCTTAAAATAACTAATTAATTAGTTAAACAGATTATAATTAATAAATACCTAAATAACGAGTTTATCCAAGAGACACTTAAGCTAATTTAAGATGGCGTTAGACACTTTAAAAAGATCTCTTTAAGTAAATATAAAGCTTATAGAGACCGCTTATACTACTAGAACCGCCTAATTATACCTAACTATAACAAACTTAAGCTTAAGCTTCTTAAATATATATATAACCTACTAGTAGCCAGCCACCTAGGCTGTGGAAAAACCCTGGAACTACTCTAATAGGAGTACTACTAGCTAAATATGCATAATATAATATAAAGGTATATCTCTAGCTGCTATACCTGCTAACGAGCTAAGGCTTTATATAAGATATACAACAGCTTTCTAAAGCCACTACCTGTTCTAAACTAAAGATAAAAGGATATTTTAATTAACTTTATCGTTAAACTCCCTGTAAGTAAAGGCTGTATAAACATTATAGTAGTTATAAACTAACTATCCAAAATAAGACACTTAATCGCCTATCCTAATATATTAACACCTATCGTTGCCTAACTGTTTCTAGATTATATATAGAAACTCCATAGACTCCCTAAAATAATTATCTCTAATAGAGGCAGCCAGTTTATCTTTATATTCTAGAAAGAACTAACTACCTAACTCTACATTAAAGCACTGTTATCTACAGCATACTACCTAAAAATGGATGGTTAAACAGAACGTGCAAATGCTATATTGGAACAACATATTTGGATATATATATTATATCTACAGGACGCCTGGATAAACTGGCTTATATTTACTAAGTTTACTGCAAATAACTTCGTCTTGGAAACTATAAAGGTTTCCCCATTTCTGGCTAACTACAGCCAGCATCTACAAATGGGTTTTAAACCCTTTAGTAATATTCCTTGCCTAGCTTATTAGACCTTATAAGTTGCAGAAGTAAATAAATTTATAAAGAAGATAAAAGAACTATAAGAGTTCCCTATTAATAAAATAACATAGGCCCAATCTGTCTATAAAGCCGCAGTAAATAAGAACTAAACCCTAGCACTAGCCTACTAAATTAGTAACTTCGTCTGGCTAAATATAAGAAATCTAAACACGAAATAACCTACTAAAAAACTTAATTAAAAGAACGCTAGCCCTTATAAGGTTAAAAAAGTTGTCTCTCCTTATGCCTACTAATTAAAGCTCCCTAATACGGTTAAAATCCACCCTATATTCCATACGTTAGTCCTCCACCCTATCGCCCCTATATTAGACGCCCTGCCTAGACAGATCTAAGACCCTCCCCTACTAGTTAAAGTAGATAGTAAGGATAAGTACCTTATTAAAAGAGTTAATAACATTAAGTATAATAAACGGAAACGTAAATATATGCCTTAAAATAATTAGCTATCTGTAAACGCTAGAGACTAGTTTGACTTATATACCTAGGCTTAATAGGAGCCTAGCAAGATTACTAGCGTTTTACTAAATACTGCTAATATAAAGGAGCTAGATAAGCTAGCTAAGAAAATAGCTAATTTATAGAGCATTATTGATTTAATAAAGCCCTCCTATTACCTCTTTAGTAAAGAGCACGAGTTATATAGCGAACGTATACACTAAATAAATCTTAACGCCCTAATTAAGAAGTCACTACCTAATATTAGCGGTACTACTTAACAGTATTTTAACTGCTAGATTGCCGCAGTTAAGAACCAATTTGAGGTTAATAATGCTAACTATAACTATAAGCAACGCACACGCTAGACTATTAAAAGTCTTATAAAAGAAAAGGCAATTACCTAACTAGTTTATTATTAGTTAGGCACTAAAGACAAAGGTCCTTTACTATAGGATAAGTTTAAGACTATAGTTTAAGACTAGATTAGGAACCCCACAGTAAGACGCTTTAATAACACTATTATATACTATACGGCTGTTATAAAGGAGAACTAGAGGTTTAACGTCTTCCTAGCCTATATATATAGCTTAAAGGACCTCTTCTTATATACCCCTTTTATTAATCCTAAGTAATAGGTAGACTTTTGGTTCTTATATCTCCTAGCCTACCTATAAGTAGAGCTCTTCCGCCAGAACTTCACCTAATAGGTAAAAACCACTAAGGACCTCTTTAACAAAATTCGCTGTGTAGAGCAATTGCTTAATACTATAAAGCTTGCAGAAGATCGCGTAAGTAGTAGCGGCAAATTATTATATATAAAGCGTGGTCACAGTATAGGCTCTATAAAGTTAGGTTTAGTAAATAGAACCTAAAAAGGGCAACGCTTTTTAAAGCAAACTCTAGGGGAGACTACTTAAAAGCCAGATGGCCTAGAGAACCCCTTAGACGCTAATAGTATGCATATAAGTCAAAAGAGACCCGTAGGTAATTACTATAAAGAACACTAGAAGTAAGCCAGTAAGGATAAGTTAGGCCAACCTTTAGAAAACCTAAAGCCCTAATAGCGCATCTCTCTTAACTATAACTAGGGCCTAATATAGAGGGAGAGAAGAAATAAATTATAGTATATATTGCAATAGATACACCCTAGGGTAAAGTCCGCCTATATTACTTATATAATAATAGGTGCCAAATTAACCTTATTAACTAAGACATTATCTATAGGTTTAACCTACCTATAAGCCACGCGCTATATTTATATAAACCTATTATATGTTTCCTTAATAGCAATCAGATAACAATCTAGGATGCTTATAATCTAACAGTTACTACTAGCAACTCCTAGGGTACCCCTTACGCTATTAGCCCCCAGACCTTTTAGGGTGGCTTATTTAATAGTTATAATATAGTTCTTAGATAAGATTAGCTCGTAGAAGCAAATCTATTAATTAGCTTTTATTCTGGATAATTTGTCTAAGGTACTTTAGACCCTAAACACCTCTAGATAGTTACCCTTAATACGCTCCTAGTAGATATTAAGGCTAGCAAAACAGTCTATTTGCTATAGCCAGAAGACTCCTTCTTTACGCCGGTTATAAATATAATAGAGGACCTATTATCACTGGTAGTAAGTACCTATATAGACCCTCCAGATATAGAGATACTAGTTATAAATACAATAGAGGACCTATTATTACTGGCAGCAAGTACCTATAGAGACCCTCCAGTGCTAGTATAGATCACCTTAACTTTGGGGGGAGGTAATTAAAACCCTAAAACTATTAAGTATACTACAGTAGAGCTATATACACTCTTAGTATAAGCATACCTGCAAAACGCATATTGGCCACACCCTTCTCTTTACTAGCTCCTAGAAGCACACTACTATATAATAGTTGCCTTAACCTCTATAGACCCTAGCCTACTAAATATATATAAAGAGGAGATTAATATCTTCTCTAATAAGCTAGCAAGTATACTACCTTAGAACTCTAAGTATAACTATATAATTAACTTAGAAGAAGGCAAGACGCTACTATAAATACCCCTCTATAACCTCTTGTAAAAAGAGTTATAGATCTTATAAGAGTACCTAGACAGTGCTCTTAAGAAGGGCTAGATTAAGCCCAGCAAGTCACCTACTAAAGCGCCTATCCTCTTTATACTAAAAGCAGAAGGTATAATACGGCTCTATGTCGACTATAGATGCCTAAATAAGGTTATAATTAAAAACCAGTACTCCCTACTGCTAGTTAATAAACTCTTTAATAGGCTTAGCTATATAAAGATATTTATAAAGCTAGATCTTTATAATGCGTACTATAGGATTCGCATTAAAAAAGGAGATAAATGGAAGACCGTATTTAAGACACGCTATAGTCACTTTAAGTACCTAGTAATGCCCTTTAGTCTTACTAACGCCCCTATAACTTTCCAAAGCTATATTTATAAAGCTCTAGAAACCCTAGTGGATACTATCTATATAGTTTACCTAAATAATATTCTCATCTACTTAAATAACGAGGATAAGCACGTTAAGCACGTTAAGTAGGTACTGCAACAGCTCCGCGCTTAGGGCCTATACGCCAAACTATTAAAATATATCTTTTATACTAAGAACGTTAAGTTCCTAGGCTTTATTATAACCCCTAGGGGTATTATAATAGACCCTACCCACGTAAAAGCTATTAAGGAATGGCCTAAGCCTAAGTCCTATAGGGATATCTAGGTCTTCCTTAGCTTCACCAACTTCTATAGGCAATTTATCTAGAACTACTTAGATACTATATACCCCCTATATACATATCTTATATAGGCGCATCACAACCTAATATTAGATGGGGAAAATGTAAGGCTATTGCCTAGGTATACGGTAGAGAGTAGGTAAGCCGAGCATGAGTTATAAGGAGAGTTGATGGAAGAGGACGATATGGTAATACCTTGTATGGAGACGAACTAATAAAAAGGGAAGGGCTGTAAGCCCAAGGGAGCTTATAAGGAGGTGCTAAGGGTTAGCTGAAGGCTAGCCTTAGCAGCCGCCAAAAGATCCCTTACATTGCCCCCCCCCCCTTTATTAGGGCTGGCCCCCAGCCCGTATACCCAAATGAATTAATTTCTATATACAAAAAGGTAAGCAGTGCTGAAGCCTTACTTGTACGGGGAAATAGGGAATGGGGAGAAAAACCAGCCAAGCAGCCTTAATAAAAACCTTAACCTATAACCAAAACCCAGTGGGAAAAAAGGTCTATTTTAGGGTAGGAAAAGAGCGTCTACTGATGGGGTAAGACTTAATTGTATACAATTAGTCTTAAGACGATCGCCTGCGATTAGGTCTTGGCAGCCCTTTTGGCTGGTAACCAGAGAGTCTCCGGGTCGGAGTTGTAGCTCCTAATTGCTTCCCTGGCCGTGTAATTAGTTTTTGTAAGGAAGTGATAGCTAAATAGCTTATACGCGTGTTTCCTTCCTTCTAAATTACACTATTGTAACGGAGTTATATCGGCAAAGTAAGCCATAACTTAAGAGATTATGTAGGATCTAAGAGCTGCTGCCATCTCTTGGGCGAGCTATAGCTCTTAAAGCAACTAAGCAGCCTTAATAAAAACCTTAACCTATAACCAAAACCCAGTGGGAAAAAAGGTCTTTTAGGAAGGAAAAGAGTGTCTACTAGTAGGGTAAGATTTAATCGCGTTTTAATTAATCTTAAAGCCGTAGCTTAATGAGCCGTCGCTAATTCTTGGGCGAACCATAGCTCTTAAGGTAAGCCGTAGCTTATAAGATTGTATGTGAGTATTGCCCCCCCCTTCTTGCGGTTGGCCCCCGATCGCCATTACCTTACGGTAGAGGGAGATTATAAGGGCTCGTCCCGGAAGGGATTTGGAGAGATATCCGCAAGTTTAAGCCGTAGCTTAAGAAGAGACAACTGTATACGGTTAAGTCTCGGTAGCCCTTAGGCTGGTAGCCGGAGAGTCTCTGGATTGGAGCCGTAGCTTCTGAGGTAAGCCGTAGCTTATGAGATTGTATGGGATCTCTAAGCTGAAGCTCTTGAGCGAGCCGTAGCTCTAAGAGATAACTGTATATGGTTAAGTCTCAGCAGCCCTTTGGCTGACAACTGGATACTTTCTGGGTTGATCGCGTAGGATCTTTAAGCCGAAGCTCTTGAGGTAAGCTGTAGCTTATAAGATTACCTAGATCTTAGAGCCGTAGCTTTTAGACGAGCCGTAGCTCTAAGAGATAATTGCCTGCGATTCAGTTTTGAAAGCCGTAGCTTTAGAAGTAAAGGTAGGTTCTTAGCTATTGAATAGCAGTTGGAAAGCTGCTAAGGTAGCTACCTTAAGGGCGCTTAACCTTTTGGATAGCCTTTAGATAGCAATTGAATCACCTTTAGGTTGCCCATGAGTAGAGCTGCATTGCTGCTTGCATAGGGTCTTTATGAGCTATAGCTCTTGGGTGAGCCGTAGCTCTTAGACAAGCTGTAGCTCTAAGAGACAATCGCCTGCGATTAAGTCTTGGCAGCCCTTAGGCTGACAGCCGGAGAGTCTCCGGGTTAGGCCGTAGCCCTTGAGCGATCGCAAACGATCTAAGAGCCGTAGCTCTTGAAGCAAATAGTAACTTGCGAGACTACCTACAATCTTAGAGATCACCTTTGATCTTAGAGCTGAAGCTCTTTGGCAAGCCGTAGCTCTAAGAGACAATCGCCTGTGATTAAGTCTTGGCAGCTCTCTGGCTGCTACCTGGAGAGTCTCCGGGTTGGGCCGTAGCCCTTGGTAAGCCGTAGCTTACGAGATCGCATAGGATCTTTAAGCAGAAGCTCTTTGCATCTCTTTAAGGACGTTTAACCTTCTAAGCTCTGTTGGTGGGACCTCTATAGTGAGTAAACCGCGGTTGGCCTAGAGAGCATTACCAATCTCTTTAGGAGGTGATCGCGTCCGATCTGGTCTCCCTTCTCCAATCCGTATTCCATTAACCGTTATTAGTGGGCGCGACCCTAGATATCTGCTGGTGTACCTACTTATTGCAGCGAACTGATCGGCCTAGGTAAGAGGGAAAGGATTAAGAATTCCTTTTTTCTCCTAATCCGTATCTATCCAACCGTAATATACGGATACGATCTGCTAGACGTCTGCTGGTGTAGCTGCTCTGCAGTATACGCGATTGTCCTAGGTAAGGTAAAGGACCCGATCCGTATTCTAATAAACCCTTATATGCGGATGCGATCTGCCAGGCGTCTGCTGGTGTACCTACTCTTGCAGTGTATGTGGTCGTCCTAGGTAAAAATGGAGGATTGTGAAATTGCTTAAGGGTAGCTAGCCCTTGGCTTGCTGCCGGCTACCACCCGTATGGGTGTAGGATTGGTTTAAATATAAGGCTATTGCCTAGGTGTACGGTAGGGAGCAGGCAAGCTGAGCATGAGTTATAAGGAGAGTTGATGGAAGAGGACAATATGGTAAAGAGTAGGTATGGCAATACCTTGTACGGAGACGAACTGATAAGGAGGGAAGGGCTGTAAGCTTAAGGGAGCTTATAAGGAGGTGCCAAGGGCTAGCCAAAGGCTAGCCTTGGCAGCCGCTAAAAGATCCCTTATAGAAAAGAAGTAAAAGCATAAGTTAAAAGGGCCTACTAAATGGTATCAACCTTGGTCCTAGCCTAATAACACGTAGTAGGCGTTTTATAAGCTATAAACTGCATTTATATAGGCTCTTCTACTTCGCCACTTCAACCCTAATTTACCCCTAATAGTAATTACTAACGCTTCTAACTATACCTATAGCGGTATACTTCTACAGCCTTTAAGGTAGGGAGATTAACTCCACTAGCACCTAATTGCTTATTACAGTTAGAAGCTTACTAGCTTAGAAGTATAGTATAATATGCATAATAAAGAACTGCTTACTATAGTGCAATACTTTGAAATATAGCGCCATTACCTTAAACACGCCGCACATATAACGCGCGTGCTCTATAATTATAATAATTTTAGGTACTTTATAACTACTAAGAGCTTATCTGCTTACTAGGCTTAGTATACTAAGGAACTAGCTAAGTTTAATTTTAAGATTAAATATAAGCTAGGCAAAGCAAATCCTACTAACACACTATTCTAGCGCCTAGATTATATTAAAGGCTTTAAAAATAGTAGCAAGAGGATAGTCCTTAATGTTATACTGCCTATATTGCAGCAAAAGTTGCGGGTTATAGGCCTTATGGGTGGCCCTAGTGCTACTACATTATACTAGCAAGTAGCATATATATAGCATATGAGCAACCCTTATAAACTTAGCGCTGGCGGACTAGAGCGTCTTATTATTCTCTCTAAGACCACTTTAACTGGCCTAATGGCGCTTAACCTTAGGGAAGACCCCTTAGCCTAGGCTATAGTCCCCTATAATAACCTAGCAAGTTACCTACGTATTATATATTACTTTACTAGTACTAACTTTATATAGAGTCTTATGCCACGGCAAGAGGTAGTAGTAGCTACCTTAACCAAAACGGCGTTTATAAAATACCCCCCTAAGTCACTATTTAATTTTATTTATAAAGTATAAAAAAGGGACGCCTTTATATACTCTATATATAATCAGTTAACTTAAGGGTAAGCCCCTACTAGTAATAAAGACTACACCCTTAATAATTAAGGACTCCTAAGGTAAAATAACAAGGTCTAGGTACTAAATTATATACTACTATAATAGGAGATCCTTAAGCGGAATTATAATAATTCTATAGGCGGCCACTATAGTTTTAACTATACCTTTAAGGTAATCGCGTAAAAGTATACTTAAAATAGCCTTACCTAGGACCTCCGTAAATACCTAGATAACTATAATACCTACTAACACTTTAAATCGCGCCGCTATAAACCCTATAGTAAGCTGCAGCCTCTCTAGGTCCCTACCTAAGCCTAGTAGCATTATTTACTTAACTTTATTATAGATCTCCTAGAGTCTAAGACTCCTAATAGTGTAGAATACAACTCCATCCTTGTCCTTATAGACTATTTTATAAAGCTAGTACGCTACTATTTAGTGCGTAAGATAATTAATGCTATACAACTCGCAGAACTCTTATTTAGAGTCTTTATATAAATAGGACCTCTAGATAATATTGTCTCTAATAGGGGTAGTGTATTTATAAGCGAGTACTAAAGCACTATATACTACTATCTCCGCGTTTAACGTAAACTTAGCACTATATTTTACCTGCAGATAGATAGTTAGATAGAGCGTTAGAACTAAGAGCTTAAGGCATACCTATATATATTTACAAACTAGGAACAGTCTAATTGGGCTTCCCTACTTAAAGAAGCAGCCCTTACCTATAACTCTAAGGTCTATACCATAATAAAGCATTCCCCTATTAAGCTTGCCTATGACTAACTACTAAACGTCCCAGATAGAGTCTTAGACAGTATCTAAGACGCCTAGTAAGGTAGGGAGGGGTCTAAGTTAATAAATGTCTAACTTATAGAGACGCATCTATAACGCCTGCGCCTTATACATAAGGCAGTGGCGGCATTAATAATGCACGCCTAAAAGCTTTAGGTAAAATACTACAATCGTCACCATCTGGCTAAGCACTTCGCCATTAGTAAATAAGTCCTACTCTTCTCTAAAAATATTTATATAAAACATCCCTATAGGAAACTTAATTACAAGTTTATAGAACCGTTTTAGATCCTAAAGCGTGTAGGGTAGTAAGTATATAAGCTAGAGCTTCTACCTACTAAAGCACGGCTCCACCTAGTCTTCTATATCTCCCTATTAAAGTCTTATAGGTTACGCCCTAGGTTTTAACCCCTAGCAGTAGAAGAGCTTAAAGAAGGTAGCTAGGAAGTAGAAGCAATTATTACCTACTAGGATTATGCTGGATAACCGCAGTACCTTATTAAATAGTTAGGATGGCTAAATAAGTATAATAAATGGAAATACAAGACAGAACTTAAAAATTATTAATAACTACTAGATAAGTACTACAAGTGGAATACCCTAGTCTTGCAGCTAAAGCGTAGGCGAAAAGCATGCGCCGCTGCTAAGATATAACCTATATAAAAGCGGAGCAGAGGATGTCCTAAGGGATTAAAAAATAAGTTAACGCTTATAGTAAGAACTGCGGCATATATACAGGGTAAAGTGTGATTTATTAATATCCTATATAAGCCACACTCTAACGCAACCTAGTTATGCTAGCAACTTATAGGCGACTTATAGGCAAGGCTACGGCGACACCAACAACGAAACTTAATTTAGAAAATACCTTTTCTAGACCTAGTCCATTACTCCATACCAGCTTAGTAGATTGTTTATATTAGAGAATAGGCCCGCTTTAACTAGGGTCTACTTAACTAGGGTTAAAGACCTTTTGGTAACTTGCTAGCAGCAACCTATACTAATAACTTATACTATTCCATATATATGCTATACAGATAATATATAAGGCTAAAGTAGGGCTAGTGGCAGATTTAATAGGTATATAGCCTTACTGTCTATAAATCTGGCTGTATATAAGTAACCTATAACCTACCTATAAAGTATATACGGTGCTATTCCGGTATAGCGTAAGGCTAAAGTAGGGTTAGTAGTAGATTTAATAGGTATATAGCCTTACTGTCTATAAATCTGGCTGTATATAAATAACCTGCAACCTACCCATAAGGTACTAGCAACCTACCTATATAAGTAAGCTTTTAGAATATTTCTAATGGTCTACTAAATTTAGGCGACAGCGTTAAGCTCTACTAGCTCTAAGTATTAAATAGACCAATTAAGATTTTCTATACTGGGCATAGAAAATTACTATTGGCTTAGTTAAATATGGGAGAGTCTTAGCAAGGCAAATCTAATTAATTAGATAACTTTAACCGCTGGTTAAAGTTCCTTAACATCTCTGCGCCGCGCATATATACTACCTGTCTCTCTATATATAAAATTAAGACGCTCTTTCCCCTCCAAATTTTTTCCTTATTAAGGTTTTTTATGGGGTTTTATTAAGGCTTAAATATATAAAGGATTAGGGACAATCCTTTTAAGGGGGGGGGGCATTGTTAGGTAAAACCTAAGTAGATAGTTATATAGCCGCAAGGTATAGGCGACCCTAGGGCAACCTAGGGGTAACTCGCCTGTAAGGCACGTGCGCTATATATACCTAGGGAAAACCCTTCCTACCTTATACATAGACTCCTTCTTTTTCCCTTAAGGATTTGTCTATCTATACAATATACCCTATTATTCTATTATTGGACTCCCTATTCATATCCTCACCTTACAATCACGCCATTTTTATATCAGAATTGGTAGCAGTTAAAGTACTCCTTACTTCTTTATATAAGAGGTTTTTCTACATATATACATCCTATATACTTAAATATATTTTTATATATAGTTATACATTATAGGCCAGTAGTATACTTATTAAACAATTTTATAAGTCTTTATATGGCCAGGAAGTTGTATATAAATTTAAGTATCTTAAATTATAAAGGTTTAGAATTCGGAACTACCATCTTCTATTAATAGTATAATCGGTTATTTTAAATTTCGCATTTAGTAAGTGTAATATCCTTATACTATCATTTTTCTATTTAAATTACTTTTATTATATCTATTATTTATACATTATTCTTATATTTATATTCCATTAGCTTATTAATTTCCATTTCCTATTTATTAACTTCTAATTTATTTCTATTAAGTTTTATATCTAGGAATATAGGACATAGTTTTTTTAAAATATTTAGGAGGCAATAAAATCCATAATTTATTTATAATTTATTTATCCGTAACTATAAGGGCGCAAATGTAACGGGACTAGCCCAGTTATAGTAGGAATGTCTTAGTAAAACACTCAACAGATAAATTCTAACGCTTTAATTAAATTCTGCCAAAGTTAATTAAATTCCGCCAAATTCCGCTAACTTGATCAAATTCCACCAAATTCCACTAATGTAATGGAATTTGGTTAAAACCTATTAAAATCCACGTAGGCTTATGCCTATGCGTCTGCTGCTAAGACCTTAAATATTTAGTTATAAGTTTCCTATATTCCTTCCTCTTCTTTATATAACGTCTTATACTCTATGAGAGCTATATACCTATAGATTTAGATAGAATTTATATTATTCCTTTAAATCTTCCCTAAAGCCTCTTTGCGCCCTTACATTACGTTACATTAAAATAACTACTATTAAAATGGCAAATAAACCCAAATCCCTTTTAATAACCATAAGTATTATAACCCTAGTTAGGGAACAGTTAACCATAATATAATAAGCCTTTATAGACGCCTTAGCTTAGCAGCGGGCTGCACTAGAAGCCTAATACTAGCAATTAATAGAAGTACTCCATGAAGAACTCCGCAATATTAAGATATTTATATTATAGACCTAAATAGCAACACCTATAAACAAGATTAAAATAACAGTACCTAAACCTAACCTGTTAAATGCGAACACTAAACCAGTAATAGTAGCTTAACCCGTATATATAACAAATTAAGTACCTATTATAAAATCTAAAAAACTCCTTAATCCTTTAATATTTAATAGAAACCAAAATAACCTATATCCCTTTATAACTAAGCTCCGTCTTAAACTCTTAATAAACTATAATTAATACCCTATTAAAGCTAGTAAGGTTAGCTATGGAATGTTCTAATTAAGTAAAGACGCTATATAAACTATAGATCCATTCTTCTATAATAGCACTTTTATTAATTTTAAAACCTTTATCTCTCTGCTAGAATAAATATATAATAACGCCAGCCGCAAATACATAGCTATTATTAAACTTAAAAACTTATAATAATAGAACTAAGACTTTACTAGCTTCTTTTTAGAATTTTTAGGTCTTATTAGTAAGCTAGATTAGAATAAAGCCACTAGAGTTGCTGCCCTTTAATAAGCTATTTTAGATAAAATTAGAGCCTAGTTAGTAGGTAGGGAACTGCTAAAAAACCTATCTAAATTTGCTATAATATATTAACAAATTAATAAGAACCTTTAATATAACAAATAGACTTATTCTCTAAAGTTAACTATACCTTGTGTTTAAGACTTTATAAAACTAGTATATACCCTAAAGCGCAATCCGTCTCTAAAACCTAAAAGCCCTATATATAACCCTATGGACCTTAATACCGCTTAATCCTATATACCCTTAGGAACCAATAAATAAAGAACTTAAGCTATAAATAGAGAATGCTTTAGATATCGTAAAAAAGGATATATTTAAAAGCATTGCTAAATTCACCCTTTTAAAAAAGTCCGCTGTAATTCCTTTTAATCCTTAAGTCATACCTAATCCTTAAATTATACGTATTCTTTAAGCCGTACTCAATCTATAAATTATACTTAGACACCATAAAGTACCTTATCCTTAGTTAACTTAGAAAACAAATTATCTTAAGGCTAAGTTATACTTTAGGATAAAAGGTGGAAGAGTATAAGTGTCTAGGCTCTTTTAGCGCTGATATATAACATAACCCCCTTAATATACTTAGCAAAATTTAAATACTTAGAAAATAGAAGAAAATATAAATCCTTATAGATAGTAGAGCCACTAGTATAGGCTTTATTAATATAAACTATGCAAAAACTTAATACCTAAATTTAAAGAAACTTAATAAGCCTTAAGGCCTATAAGGCTTTAATAGTAAACCCTTAATATATAGCAAACTAACGCACTACGCCCTAGTAAAAATGTGGATAGGCAAACACCTTAAATATATCTCCCTGTTTATAACACCCTTAAAGCAATATAAAGTTATACTTAGATACGGATAGCTAAAATAACACAACCCTTTAATTAGCTGGGTTAAAGAAACACTAAAGTTCTATATAACTTACTACTAAAGTTATTACTTAAAAAACTATTTACCCTATAAATATGGACATAACTATTTAAATTTAATATAATATAAATTACCCTTATTATAAACCTTAAGCTAATATAATAAATCTATAACTACTAATTATGGTAAAGAATGCGAAGATATTACGTTAAAACCTTTTAAAATGTATATAATATAGACCGCGCCTTTTATCTTATTAGCAAAAAGATAAAATTATAAAATCTTTACTATAACTATAGAAGATATTAAAAAAGCACTAGAACTAAAATAGTATCCTAATCCTTAACCTTTTATACCTAAAGAGTACTATAACCTAATTAATAAGTTTAAAAAATGTTTTATAGACTAACTAGCCCCGCACTAAGAGAAATATAATTTTAAGATAGAACTTAAACCTAGTATAACACTAAAGTTTGGTCTGCTATATGGTATATTATAAGAAGAACTGCTTATAATATAAGAATACCTTAACAAGCATCTAGAAAACGGATTTATTTGCCCTAGTTAATCTTTATTTACCTTACCTATACTATTTATTAAAAAGCTAGGAGGAGGCTTAAGATTCTATATTAATTATTAAGCTTTAAATATAATTATGATTTAAAACCAATATCCAATTCCTTTAATTTAAGAGATGCTTAGCTATTTAGTAAAGGCATAGTACTTTATAAAGCTTAATATAGTTGCCGCCTTTAATAAAATCCATATATATAAAGGAGATAAGAAGTATATAGCTTTTCGTATATAATAGGGACTCTTTAAATACCTAGTAATACCATTTAGCGTAAAGAACGGTCCTAGTACATTTTAGCAATATATTAATAATACACTTTATAAATTCCTTAATATATTTGTTACTATGTATATTAATAATATCTTAATTTACTTATCTTTGCTTTTTAAATATTAAAAATATATTAGAATGGTCCTTAAATGCTTATAAGACGCGGGCTTATAATATAATATTAAGAAATGCAAGTTTTACGCGTTTAAGGTTATATACTTAGGCTTAATTATATTCTATAACGGAATTAAAATAGACCTTAAAAAAATTACTATAATTATAAACTGGGAAAGCCCTAGCAATATATAAGACATTTAAGGATTTTTAAAATTTATAAATTTCTATTGCTAATTTATTAACTACTTTTTAGAAATCGCCTAGCTATTAATAAACCTAATAAGGAAAAATTTAAAATTTAAATGGACCACTAGATATAAATAAGTATTTAATAATTTAAAATATTGCTTTATAACTACTCTAATTCTTACTTACTTTAACCCTAACCTTAAATATACTATTAAAACTAACTTGTCTAATTATATGCTAGGGGGAGTGTTATTATAATATAATAAGAATAGTGGATTATATCTAGTAGCCTTTCTCTTCTAAAAACTCGCCCCTATTAAATTAAACTATAAGATATATAATAAGGAACTGCTTATAATTATTAAATACTTTAAATAATGGCGTTCTAAGCTAGAAGGATCATTGTTTCTAATATATATATTAACGGACTATAAGAACCTATAATACTTTATAACTATAAAACAATTAATATAACGCTAAATTTGTTAAGCTAAATACCTCTTATAATTTAACTTTAAGATTATATATTAACTAGGCAAACTTAATTGTCGGAATGTTAGTTATGTGACGTGGTCACGAGACCACGAAGCGAGGCTAGCTAACCTGACCTTGGAGCAACCCCTTACTTCTAGACAATTAAACAACTACCAACTTCAACACCGCATACGTATTATACAGTGATATTTGTGCCCGTTGATAAAGCGAGTATACCGACACTGATTAGTAGACGTATAGATTAGGAAATACGCAATAAGCTAGAGCTTAAGAACCGTACTGGAAACAGTACATGGATTGCCTGGCCTTGTCTATTTCAGTTAAAGGAGAAAGCTATATTACCCTTAAAGCTTGAGACCACGTATCAGCTTAACTGCTAACGCGTTAGATCGCCTAGAGAATTGTATCTTTATTTGGAGAAGATTACAACCTTCCTTAAGCTTGAGAGAATTTGTACTGGCCTTATAGCTAATATAACAGATCGCTGAGAGAATCGCAGTCTTGCTAAGAATACTTTATAGGCCCGACGGCTGTAAAGGACGTACACACCCAAATACCCTTACCTTGATACCCTTACCCCGACGACCTTAACCTTGACCTCGACCTCAACCTCGACCTTAACCTTAACCTTAAACTACAACATATACAAGGACTAGCACACTGCTTTACACAACAAGATAGATCCTAAATGGAAGGAGAGAATTACCAGACATGGTTATGGGATTGATATAACAACTGCCTTAGAGGAAGACCTGGAAGAATATATGGAAACAAAAATCTATAAGTATATATATGAGAACTTTATGGATTATACATTATGGTTGCTATTCCAAGAAGAATTCGAAGGCTTTACCATTAAGGACTTTAGAAAGATACGCTCTATTACTAGAGCAAAGCTCCGTACTCACCTACTCCAAAGAGGAGTATATGTCGCCACATACAGCAATAGATACCCACTCTATAAGGTTCTATATGATGTTCTTATAGAAGAGGAACCTCATAAATGGATAGATAAGGAAATCATAGGAGCTCTTAAGGAAGTCAGCCCTATAATTACAGTGGTACTATAAGAATAACTTAACTTAATATAAACAGCTCTGATATTGAATTAAGCTATAACCCCATTAGTTATAGCCTCTTTAGTTTCTATAACCCCCCCCCCGCAGCCTACTACCTTCCCACACGGTGCTAATGCCTGTAAACTATTAACTACCTCTACTACCTCCGACGCCTATAATCTAGCCTATAGCTACAGCTATAACACCTAGAACATAAATACCTACCCCTATAATACCCTAACTAGCTGTTGCATCTATACCCTAGCAAACTGTACTAACCGCTACCTAACAGTAAGCTGCACCTACCTCCACCTAAGATTAACTACTTACTCTCCTTACTTAACTCCTATAGACGCAGAATTAGCAATTATTGCCTGCGGTAACTGCCTCTACCTTCCCTTTAGTAACCGCTCCTATCCTACCTAGTCTTCCTCCTGCCCAGTATCTTTACCCTAGTACTGCTAATACCGACCCTACTATGCACCTGCCTACGTATAGTAAAGAGGTAGCCACTATTGCCAAGATCTATACAGATGACCAGAAGTACGATGGAGTAAGTGATAGCTTTAACTTTAAGTTAACTATCTTCTATGATATCTGCAAGAGAGCTGGTCTACCTCCTAAAGGCTATATAACTGTATTCCCAACTATGCTAAAAGGACTTGCTTAGGATCACTACTATAATAGCAGTCTTTTAACTAGATTATTTACTGAGGCATGCAACTATATGCGTTACTTCTTTAAAGGACTAGAGTACTATTGGAGAAACCTTATTAAATGGAACGCCACCAACTTCTAAGGAGTTATTAACGAGAACCCTAATAAGCAAATCTATTAGAGTTTCCAACTACTCCTTAATAAGCTCTTAAAATACCACCATAGATTATACTTAGAGTTTTGTATAGACCTCTTCCTTATAAATAAGCTAGTTACCGCTTGCTAAGGAGTACTAGTATGCCGTATTGCTATTTCTAACCCCTCCGAAGACCTCTCCCAGTTGATTAGTAAGTTGCAATCTTCTATAGTTGTATAGGAGAAGGAACACCCTTTCTAGGCCTTAATAAGACCGTCTTAAGGAGCCTACTTTACGGATTGTATATACTGCCGTGATATCCGTAACAACCGTAACTAAACCCGCTCCTATAGACAAAATACTGTCAGATCCCTAAAGGCCAAGTGCTATGTTTGCCAAAAGGAGAGCTGCCGCTTATGGAAATATATAGAGGAGGAACGGAACCGTTCCAGAGACGAGTATAAAAGACGTTTTAACAATAATAAGGGCCGCAACGGTAACTTTGAAGAATGCTTTAGACAATACACTATCTACTGTAAAGGAGACGACAATAATAAGTGCAATGAGACCTTTAAAGCTCTTATATTAGACACAGACGCTGACAAAAATATTAATAATAACAACAGCGAGGAAGAATTAGAAGACCCTAACGGCTACTACCTTACATTATTTGGGACTCTTACTATAGACGAAGCAACCTCTATAAGCGTAGAACTAGCCAACAAGGCGTGCGCTTACTTACTTACTGCAACCTCTACGGAACCTACTACGGAAACTGACCCGTTTAACTACAATATAACAACCGCTGCTTTACGCTATACTTCCACAGTATTTATAGGAATTATGATTGATACTAGTGCGTTAAAGAAGTCTATGGCCGGTTATGGATAATTTTAGGCACTATAGAACGCGGACTAATCTATAAGACTTAATACCTTAACCAAAGGACAAGTTAACATGCAGTTTGGCATTGGAATCGCTACCTCTATTGGAACTGCGGATGTTGTCACCCCTATAGGCAAGATATAGTTTTATGTTATCTATGTGGATACCCCCTTCTTGCTCTGCTTAGCGGATATAGACAGACTCTAAATCTACTACAATAACCTTAGAAATGTTGTTATCACTCGCACTAAAAAAGTACTAGTAGTGCGACGGTTTGGCCACCCGTTTCTCTTATAGAGCTTATTACTACAGTTATATCTGTCTGAATCCTTTAACGCGAACCCCTGCTACTTAATAGATATAGAGCTACGGCGCCTATATTGTCGATTTGGATATCCCTTAGTTGAGAAATTGCAAAAACTACTCTACCATGCTGGCTATAAAACGGATGGAATGGCCGTTAAGCAACTAACCAAGTTCTACTACTACTGTTAGAAGTTTAGCAAATTACTAGGCAGATTCCGCTTTACCCTATAAGACGACGTTAATTTTAACTATAATATCATTGTTAACATTATATATATTAGCGGATTACCCCTCCTATACGTTGTTAATGAAAGAACGCGATTCTAAGCCAGCAGATGGCTATGAGACATCAGCGCTAAACACACATAGGACGTTCTATGGATGTGCTGGATTAATACCTACTTAGGGCCACTAGACCTAATTACCCACGACGCTAGAAAGAACTTCGTCAGTAAGGAATTTAAGCAATATGCCACCATTATGGGAATTAGTATAAAGGGAGTACCGGTTAAAGCATATAACTCTATTGGAATGGTAGAGCGCTACTATAGTCTATTATGCCAAGCCTATTAGATCATTATGACTGAAATCCCCAAAATTAATAAGGAGATGGGACTCTAAATGGCGTTTAAAGCAATTAATGATTTAGCTGGCCCTGGAGGACTAGTTCCTATACTTCTAGTCTTTAGAGCCTACCCCTGAATGGTTAAATCCAATGCACCATCCCCCACGGTTATATAACGCGCTGCCGCAATTAAAAAGGCTATGGTAGAGATACAGAAGCTACGAGCTAAACGATAGATCGCTAATGTGCTGAATATGCGAAACGGACCTAATGCTAATATAATTTATAATCTCCCACCAAATTCGCCTATTTTGGTTTGGAGAGAAGGAAACACTGGCCAAAGCGGCTATTAGGACGGGCCATTTACCTTACTTACTATTAAGGGTGAAATATGCACTGTTAAACTGTCTAGTAGACCTACAGCCTTCTGATCTATGGTTGTAAAACCCTACCTTTAAGCAACTGAATTGTAGGAGCAAATTGTTGGACTAGAATTGCTACCTGAACCTCTATTTGGGTTAGCCCTTTCTAAGACTGTCTTAGAGAGACCTGCTAAAGCTTAGCAACAACCCCTAAAATGAGGTAGAGGACGCCCTCGCAAATACCCTCTACTTACGGCTATGGCTGACATCACTATCTACCTATAGGATGATAGTTAATTCAGTACTTAATTTAGCGCCTTTTGATAGAAGGAGCTTACTAGTCTACTTAAGAAGGGAGTTTTTGAGATTGTAAGACTTATGGATATACCATAAGGCGTACGACTCTTTAATTCGCGATTTATTAATGAGATTAAGAACAAGGGAACTAATAAGGCTTTTAAGAAATCCCAACTAGTTATATAAGCTTATAATGACTTAGAAAAGGAACTGGTTCTTACCTAATTACTAACCATTTAATAAGTTAGCTAACGACTAATTCTCTATATCGCCGCCATAAAGCTTCTATAGGCACGACTTTACCTCCAAGATATTTTATAGGCCTATATACAATTAACCACTATACTAAATTGAGAATTCTATATATAACCTCCATATGAGCTGATTAAGCAACTTGGGATTAACAAGGCCTCTGTTTTAAAGGTTGTAAAACTACTTTATGGAGTACTAGAAGCCGGTAACTACTGGTTTAAGATATATTACTTATATTATATCCAACAGTTGTATATGGACCAGTCTATATATAACCCCTGTCTCCTATAGAGCAACGAACCCTTCGGCATTGTAGGCCTATAAATTGATGATACTCTATTCCTAGTAGATGAGACCTTTATAAACATAGAGTAAAATAAGCTGTATAAGGCCAAGTTTATGGCTAAAGAACGGGAATAACTTACCGTTAATACGCCTATTAAGTTTAATAGTGGAGTCATTTAGCTACTAACTGATAGGAGCATTACGCTTACTTAGGAACGACAATGTATAAACCTTAGTACGATTAGCACCAAGCTTGCTATAAGTACAGGATTAAGAGGAGCTATAAGAACCTTAACTCTAAAGGACCAGTATATCGCTTAACGCGCTAGAGGTGCATATATTGCTTTAGTTTGCCAGCTAGAAGCCTTATTTGATTTATTCTTTACCGCCTAGGTGATTAACCCCAACGAGAAAGACGTAAAACAGTTAAATAAGCGTCTAAACTGGCAAATTAAGAACGCTAATAGAGGCCTTAAGTTTGTTAAGTTAGATATTAAAACCCTATAGCTCCTGGTGTTTACGGACGCGTTGTTTGCTAATAATAAAGACCTCTCTTTATAGATTGGCTACGTTATCGTACTAGCTGATGCTATAAAGAAGGCTAACATTGTTTATTGGAGCTTAGTTAAGTGTAAAAGAGTTACTTGGAGCGTACTAGCTTCTAAACTCTACGGTACGGCCCACGGCTTTAATATCGGCGTTGCGATTAAATCTATAGTAGATAAGATCCTACAAATTAACCTCCCACTTATGCTTTGCACTGATTTTAAGTCCTTATATAACTGTCTAGTACGACTTGGAACTACCCAAGAAAAGCGCCTAATGATTGATATAATGTGCCTCCGGCAAGCCTACAAACGGAGACAGATTATGGAGGTGAAATGGATTAATAGAGAGGCCAACCCTGCTAACGCTATAACAAAGGGAAAACCCTGCGCGGCTCTTTAATAGCTTATTAATACAAACTGAATCGATCTATAAGTTGTAGGATGGGTTAAACAAACGAACTTAGATTTAGCTTAACGTTAGGTAACTAATTATAATGGTGCGGACCCTGAATTTAACTAGCTAATTAGGATTTTCTATTTCTGGGATAGAAAATCGCTATTGGCTTGCTTACCACTAGCGCCTTAGCGACCCTCGCGATATATTAACCTGCTACTCTTAACAATTCTTCTTGCAATTATGGACCTGTAAAAGGAGCGTGGAAGCTATTGCGTATTAATTGGATCTCTAACTATTGTATATACGCTATGAATAGTCTAGAAGTAAACTTAACTTTAGAGTGTAGATTAGCCTTCTTTTTAGAGTTGCTCTAGTGTTGGAATGTTAGTCATGTGACGTGGTTATAAGACCACGAAGTGAGGCTAGCTAACCTGACCTTGGAGCAACCCCTTACTTCTAGATAATCGAACAACTACTAACTTTAACACCGCATATGTATTATACAGTGATATTCGTGCCCGTTGATAAAGCGAGTATACCGACATTAATTAAAAGCCTAATATATTAATATAACAATTATAGGACTTACCTGTAAATGCTTTAGATAAACGGATTATAAATTAATTATAGATCTTACTGCCCCTTAAACATTTTAAAAAACTATATTCTATATTTCTAGATATGGAACTTAATAGAAATAAATTAGAAGTTAATAAATGGGAAATAGAAATTAATAAACTAATGGAATATAAATATAAGAACAATATATAGAAAGTAGATATAATAAAGGCAATCTAAACTGGAAAACAACAGTATAAGAATATTATACTTATTAAATATAAAATATAAAATAATTAATTATACTATTAATAGAAGATAGTAGTTCTAAATTCTAAACCCTTATAATTTAAAATACTTAAATTTGTATATAACTTTCCTATAGCAGGACATCCTAGCTGTGTAAAAACTTATAAGATTATTTAATAAGTATATTACTAGCCTATAATGCATAACTATATATAAAAATACATTTAAGCATACAGAATATGCGTGCGTGAAAAGACCTTTTATATAAAGAAGTAAGAAGTACTTTAACCGCTACTAATTCTAATGTAAAGATAGCGCAATATTTTAATTAATTTTATAGTTAACTTGCCCAATAGTAATAGGTTTATAAATATTATAGTAGTTATTAACTACCTTATAAAAATGCGATATATAATTCCTATAGACTTAATTAATGCAATATTAGTAGCTAAATATTTTATTAAATACGTCTTTAAGCTACATGGACTTCCTAACTTAATAATATTTAACTATAGAAGCCAGTTTGTTTTAGACTTCTGGTAAGCTCTATATAAATAATTAAGTATTTAAATATAACTCTTAACTATATTTTATCTAGAGATATATAGCTAAACTAAAATTATAAACATGATTATGGAATAATACTTATAAATATACTACTCCTACCTATAAGATAACTAAGAAAAATGGCTGCCTTTAGCTAAGTTTACTATAAATAATACAATAAATATATTAATAGGCGTAACACTGTTTTACGCAACCTATAGATAAAACCCTTAACTTATATTTAAACTATAACCTAATATTAATATAATAGGACCTATAATTAAATGGATCTAGTTAATTAATGTATATAACTTCGCTAATTAAATAAAGCAGTTAAAGGAACTATTATGAAATAAATTAATGTATACTTAAATGTTATAGGAATAGTATATTAATAAAGGATAAGCTCCTATATGGGACTTTAAAAAAAATAATATAGCTTACTTAAATATATAAAACTTAAAGACTTAATGGCCCTTAAAGAAACTTAATTGGAAGTTTATAGGCCTATACCAAATTAAGAAGAAGCTAAGCCTATATGCCTATAAGCTTAAACTGTTAACTAAGATAAAAATATACCTAATATTTATGTAAGCTTACTATAACCTTTAAGAGATAATCCTATAACTTGCAAAATCCCGCTGCCACCTCCTATAATTATTAATAATAGTAATAGTTCTTACTTTATTAACTTAATTAATAATATACAATAAAAAATATAATCTAAATAATTTAAACTTCTTATTAAGTGGGAAGGATATAAAATATAAACTTAGGAAACCTATAACCAGATTAAGGCTAATATGCCTTCCCTAATAAAAGAATTCTATAAAGACTATCCTTTGCGGCCTGTTTTAGCTAGATAGATATAATATAAAGGTAAATAATTACCACCTAATATAAATACACGAAACATAATAGTAGGAAACTTAAAATTAAAAAGAACTTGAAATATACTATAATGCTTATAACGCGATCATATAACATATAATAAGTTATAAGTCTTAACTAAAATTGAATTATTTAAACCTTTGGTTGAAAGGGGGGGTACTATAATAGGACTAGCCCAGTTACAGTAGGAATGTCTTAGTAAAACATTTAACAGATAAGTTCTGACACTTTAATTAAATTCTACTAAGTTAATTAAATTCTACTAAGTTAATTAAATTCTACTAAGTTAATTAAATTCTACCAAATTCCGCTAACTTAATTAAATTCTATTAAGTTCTACTTATAATTAAATTCTACTAAATTCTACTAATATAATGGAATTTGGTTAAACCCCATTAATATCTACATGGGCTTATACCTACGCGTCTGCTGCTAAGACCCTAAATATTTAGTTATAAGTTTCCTATGTTCCTTTCTCTTCTTTATATAACGTCTTGTACCTTACAAGAGCTATATACCCATAGATTTAAATAGAATTTATATTGTTCCTTTAAATCTTCCCTAAAGCCTTTTTGCGCCCTTATAGCTTTATAAAGTACCGTACCTTTACTAAATAGTTAAGTGTCTCTTAAATTAGGGGAATTGGATATTAGTGTTAAATTGTAACTGTATTTAGAGCTTAATAATTAATATAGAATCTTAACCCTCCTCCTAGCTTTTTAATAAATAGTATGGGTAAGGCAAATAGAGATTAACTAGGGCGAATAAATCCTTTTTCTAGATGCTTGTTAAGGTATTATTGTATTATAAGCAGTTCTTCTTATAATATACCATATAGTAGACCAAACTTTAGTATTATGCTAGGCTTAAGTTCTATTTTAAAATCGTGCTTATCTTAGTATGGAGCTAATTGGTCTATAAATTGTTTTTTAAACTCGTTAATTAAATTATGGTACTTTTTAGATACAAAAGGTTAAGGATTAATATACTATTTTAGTTTTAGTGCTTTTTTTAATATCTTCTATAGTTATAGTAAAGATTTTATCTTTTTATCTTTTTACTAATAAGACAAAGGGCGTGGTCTGTATTATATAAATTTTAAGAGGTTTTAATATAAGATCTTCGCATTCTTTATTATAATTAGCAGTTATAGCTTTATTATCCTATTTTGAGGCTTATAGCAAGGGCAATTTATATTATATTAAATTTAAATAGTTATGTACGTATTTATAGGGCAAATAGTTTTTTAAGTAATAACTTTAGCAGTAAGTTATATAGAACTGTCTGTACGAGTAGAGGTTGTATATTATATTACTAGATGGATGGCGCAGAGCGTATGCGGCAGGGGCCGCATGGCGTAGCGTAGGTCACCTGACTACCTACGGCCCGATAGATAGCCCGACCTTTA
>Ga0307507_10004432_pt1 | contig 24934 bp, 22 predicted proteins | sample 7_EM_MG_FD_207223 | JGI IMG/M metagenome (GOLD analysis project Ga0307507, IMG submission 207223) | Populus trichocarpa ectomycorrhiza microbial communities from riparian zone in the Pacific Northwest, United States - 7_EM | ecosystem: Host-associated > Plants > Roots > Unclassified | place...
ACGAAGAATTAAATAGGGGCTAGGATGCTACCTAAGATTTGTGGGCGGTGAAAAAAATTCCCAGTCACAGTTAGCTCAGCGGTGGTTTTCGCCCACTGTAGGGCTAACCGGAATAGATGTTTTTTTTCACCGAAGGCCGTGCGCCCTCCGATTATGGTATACCGCAACGTTTCACCCATTTTCATGGTATGCTGAACGTTTACCCAATTTCATTTGGTTTTTGAAAGCCTAGTGACATAAAATGTGCTCTCTCCCTCTTCAGTCTAGCAGGTGGCTTGAACCTAGCCCCCCACCCACTCTCTCTACTAACTCTGAGTTGAACTCAACAGGACTTTTGACAATAATAATAATAGCTATTCAGATATATATACCTCCTCCTGGCCTGCCGTTAAACTCCAGGAAACTCAACGAACTCTAAAGAAGCACACTCACAATTCTCTCTCTCCTGCGATCCCAAATAATCACTAAACCAAATATACCTGATACATGATGCCCATTGACGACGGACGGGTATCAACTAAGCCAAGAACTCATATCCTATGCCGAGCGGCAAAAGATGTGAAGGCAACAACCCACCGCCATCCGCCTATTCACTACCCACCTCAAAACTATGATACTGACCTGTAAACGCACATATCCTAGCCACATAACCGCATAACCGCGCACCCTATAGGCGCACATTTCCTAGCCGCACAACCACATTACCGCACGCCCTATCCCATGGACCGATGAGACACCCAGATTCACCGCCTTCCTAATCCGAGTGTGGCCTAGTCACTTGTCCTAACAAAAGTCATGAAATTCTAAGCACTGTTAGAGTGGAAAAGTCGCTGAGCCACAGCATAGAGTTGCCGTGTACGGAAGGCGGTGAATCTGCGTGTCTCACCGGCCCATGGGATAGGCAATCCAACAGTACAGATACGGGTAGTCTATGTGATGGGCACTTACTCCTTACTTACACTACGCGCCCAACAACAGTAGTACCGCATTCAGTAGCGAGAACCGGCAGACACCTTCACGTTGAAATACGAAGTGGCTAGGGTTGAATTAGAATCCTGAAAGGCTTAGGTCTGGCTATCAAGAGTTGGTCCACGGCGTCCTACTGCGATTTCCAGACAATGCCAGGAGAAAACTCTTATTTGGACGTATTATACTAGCGCCTGACGGCTCCCGCTAGTTAATGCGGTGCTCGAGTAGAGCACCGGTATCATAGCAGCAAAACATTCGGAAGACAAGAAAGCAAGAAAACCAACAAAAAAACAGGGAAGGAAATGTGTTATATAAGCTACTCTAGTGTACCGGTATCCATAAAAATCGGAAAGAAAAAAGATCCCAGCGGGATTATAGGGGGAAGTGAGCAGATACCAGCAGTAGATCTTCTTGATATTAATACATTTCACCTTAATCTCTTCCCGGTACAGCAAGCCGAAGCTCAGCCGTACGTTTCTGAACCTCCTCCACCACAGATAGTCTATTCGTTTTTCAGTTTCCTCAAACTCCTTGATTGACTTTTTCGGAAGTCACGTTTGACTCCTTCAGAATTCTAGAGATAGTATAAATGGAAAAATAAGGGCTGGAACACACAAACAACTTGAAGTGGATACCCAATACGGCACATTCTCTCACAAATGACAAGATACCCTAAGCCAATAAAAATTGGTCATACATAGTACAAATCAGCCTCACAGAGGTTAGTCAAAACTCCAAAATTCATATATTGGAGAAAGACACCAATACAAATCAGTCTAGGTTTCTACAATAGCTTCAAAAATTCCGTATTTCTCTCCACAAAGCTTACCAATGATCAGAACAAATCTCTGTTTCACCACCCTTAGCTTTCGGATTTTTATGGACATGTCCGGGCACAGTACTATAATAAGATAAAAACGCTTCGTCCAACGCCCTTTATACTAAAAGTATCCATTTTCACTACCTTCTCTCTACTGGTAGCACAATGCCTATGAGAATCTCTGACAACGTGGCAGTGTATCAGTAAACCTATAGATAACTTAAGGATCACAGAATCTTCAAATATTATAAAGATGTCAAGAAAAGGTTATTTAAGTATGAGGTATTACTCGCCATATACTTTTTATATAGAGCTCCATACAAAAATTCAGGCTACAGTACTTTCATACTAGTTGATACAATTATAAACAATGAACATAGCTTTGATCCCTTGCATTTCTACCTCCAGGTATAGATGCATTGTATCATAATTCTCTAGCTGGTGGAAGGATTTGAAGTGTTTTCATGCAAGTACCATTGTGAGTTATCTGTTTGAAAATGTCCATTTTCTGTTAAATTTAGTGCAAAACGCTATGCTAAAGAAGCGCTTTGTCCTGGTAGTTTACGATATTATGGTAATAACGATATTACGAGTACACACAACAAGCGATAATTAATAACTGCTCCCACTCACTCAAACTAACCGTCTTGGCACACAAAGTCTCACTCGCCCCCACACCCCCCTCCCTCTCTCTCACACTATCAATGATTGATTTGATTATCCCCTCCCTTCCTTTTCTCAATGATATAATACTAAAGCCCATCAAGTCCCACCCCCTTCAGCCTCAAATACACGTCAGTCCCCCACTCATATGCACTCTGCACCTTTAAGCTGCCACCAAAGTACTGCGCGTAGGCCCTACTCATCGGCAATCCGTAACCAAGCCCAGCGATGGAGCTAGGTTCCAGTACACCTGCACTCTCAGTGAGCCTGCCCATGACGTCCATCCCACTACCAGCGTTGCCACCATCGGTGTCGTCCAAATGTCCCGAGTTTCCAGACCCGATGGATGAGCGGGAGCCGTCGAAGGTGCTGAAGGAGTACGACCATATGTAACCGAGGTCTTCGGGCGCGATCCCCCCACCCTGATCGCGGATCCGGATTGTGATGCCGCCGGCGTCCGGTGGGCCGGGTGCCGCTGCGATGGTCACGATTATGGGAACTGGAGAATTGGCTTCGATGGTGGCGCGGAAGGCGTTCTTTAGGAGCTCCGTGATTATGTACTCCAAGTGAACGGGTATATAAGGAAACGTGACGTCGGGGTTTCCGTCGATGGTGAGTTTAGGCCTGGCACCGTATCGCAGCTCGCAGATATCCCCGACGAAGGAAGCACACGAGTCGATAATCTCCGCAGGACGGAGTTCGGTGTCTACGGTTCCTATGTAAGACTTTCCGGGGACGGCTACGTTCGGTGGCTGCGGTACTGAAGCAAGGTGTAGGCCGATGTGTTGCTCCGCCATCAGCCGGGTACCAATGCGAGCTCTCAAATGGTGGTCGAGGAATTTTGTGGCTTCCTCTGGAGTAACATACCCACGACATTCTAAGAACCCCTTGGCGAGGATAGGAATGGTATTGCTGTGTGTCTTGACAATTTCTGTTAGGAGTTCTGTGAATCTACTCTCCTCGGTTAAGTTGGTTAAGCTCGCTGCGGGAAAGGCAAGGATGGCGGTGAGCGAGTCAATATAGTTATTGTAGATAGTTGAAATGTTTGGATTTGAAACGATAATGTAGGGAAGGTTGCGCAGCGCTCGGATTCGCCTAGAGAGCCGGACGGGTAGGTATTCTCTTGTAAAACGTGCAGAGGTAAGGAGAGATTGGGTGCTTAGTGGCGGCCGGCCGAAGCTGGACGGACAAACAAACAACCCATTAGCCCATGTAGAAACAGTGACCAGTGTGAACTTACCGAATCAAGTCCTTTAAGCTCAACCTATCAAGATGTTTTGCAGCCAATTGCGCGATCATATCGTTCGCTGGACTGGTTGTGGGTGGAGTATACCCCTCTAAGGAACCTCCACTGCCTGCATGTGAATTAAAGTTAGTCGAAACACGACGCACCAGCGTGCGCTGCAAAGGTTTCGCAGCAGCGACAACACGGTACATCGTCGCGATCAACGGATTGGCGTCCCTGGCTATGTAGTGTGCGTGGGTGGCGGAGGAGGGGAGAAAGGTACGGAGGAGAGAGACGATGAAGGGGTGGAGAGTGGGCTGGCTAAAAGCCGGAGAAACCCGAGCTAAAAAAAAGCTGGGGTTCGTTATCGCCAACGATAAGCCGCAATGGTTAATATTGCTTGCTGGTATAGTATGCTCGTAATTGCCTGAAGTTTGTAAAAACAACTGCTATTGCATAACATCAAAATCTTGAGGCTCCGGGAATTTTTTTTGCCTGTATGCAATACGGGTAGCAGCCGTTTTTACAAACGTCAGGCAATTACGAGTACCGTAGTACTGTACCGGTATGATATCACAGCAACGGACAACTACATAACTCTAACAGTAAGAAACACCCCCAATTCAATGACCCATAACAATACCCGTATCTCTAAGCTAAGAATCAGCACCTGTTTACTCATTCTATATGCCTAAAGTAGCTACGGCAAAAAAAAAAGTTGGCCAATTCTCAGGTCCGAGAAACAAACACTACACATACTACACTGTACCAGTACAGATGCCCTACCTATAATATCACTCTCCCCCATCACCCCCAAATAATCACACCCTCGCACTCGCCCAATCCCAATTCCCCCGCCTTAAACCTCAGTCGCAGCCATACACTCACCCAGACAATCCAAATCCCAAACTACACAACCGCGCGCGCGTTCTAAAGTAACTTGCCACCAAAATTCCCCATAAAGATACATGCAATAGCCGCACACCATGAAACCACAACTATTTATAAATAACCCAGCGCTTCCAGCGGGGGGGGGGGCAAACAGCACCATCCAAGACTAGAACCACACGAATCAAGTCCCACGAACAGATTCCATAACATAAATACTGTAACTGTAAACTATACCATATAAGTAAGTATCATACACCAGCGTAATATAAAAATATAAATATGTTGCCAAGTCACCGGCGATCGTCTACATTACTGGTTCAATCGGGTCCAACCTGTCGGTCCGTCTACTCAATTAACTACCGTATAACTATATAGCGGAAGGTAAAGTAAAGTAAAGTAAAGTAAAACACCACACTCCCTTGTTTCATCCGCGTTATAGAATAGGACAGAAGAATAAAAGGAAAAAGAAAAAAACTAGGAATAATAGATACGGAGACGAAATAAATAGAGTACAATACAGGCTTTACAAATTGAAACGCTCCCGCGTAGTCTGGAGATCGAGACAAAAAGGCAGGAAAGATTATAGAGAGGATAAGATGGGGAAGATTATCCCCGGAAGCTAGCAATTTTTTAAATTTGTTTTCAGCAAAACCTCTCTCTCCTCCTCCTCTCTATTGCTTCGCCCCTCTCATCCTTCGTTTTTCTCATTTTTCCCTTTTTTTCTCAAAAAAAAAAAAGCACTCTCCAAAAGCACTCTCCACATCCCCGTATCACACCTTTTTTCTCGTTCATTTCATTTTATTCCCAGCGGCCTTCGTCATCCTCATAGACGTCGTCGTCCCCATGGTCGTTAGAATTGATATGGTGATGATGGATAGCACTGGAACTTGCTGCTGCTGATGATGAAGTGCCGTTCTCTTCTATATCCATTCGGCTTGTATCCTCAGATTTGTTAGGGGATGGGTTGGATGGCGGTGCATTGAACCAGGCCAAGGTTACTTCACCAACGTTCGGGATGTCGTTTCCGGTATAGATGAACTATTGTGATGTCAGCTCTAGGTCCGAGGAAGGAAAGATAAGGAAGGAGGTAGCAGAGGGGAGGGGAATTGACCTTTTCGGCAGTCCTTCTGTCTTTAAATGTGACGATTTGCGTGTCATCTTTGTCGGGATGTGGTTCGATACCCTCAACCTCTAGGCCGGTGTTCTGTAAAGGTTAGTATAAAATCTTCTACAAAGTCACCTAGATAAGACGTGGTCCTTACCATAAGGTAGTGTCTGAATTCTTCATCCTTACCACCCCTAAGATCAGCAGCACTGACAGTAATTCTTCGAGTACGATTGTCCAATTTCAAGGTACCACCTCTACCTCTAACAGTCGGGAGCGCTCCACGACCTCTATAGGATCCATAAGTAGGAACATAGACTCCCCCACCCCTCGGGACATACCCGCCTCTGCCCCTGAATGGAAACCTGCCACGACCTCTCCCTCGGTAAGAGCCATACTCGGGAACAGTATCGCTACCTTCAATCCCCAAAGATTGTGCCTCTGCCTGGAGAGCTCGCAATTGTGCCTCGAGGGCAGCTGTAGTAGCCGCCTGGGCATCAGCCTTGGAACTGCCCCCAGCAGCCGGGGAGGTCCCAGACGCCGGGGGCGAAGCCGAAGCAGCAGCACTTCTGGCTCGCTTTTTAGCTAATTTTTCTTCCAGTTTACGCCTCTCTTCCAACTGCATTCTCTGTAGCTCTTCTTTTCTTCTCTCCAGCTCCTTCGCAGCTTCTTCATTAGCTTTTTTCTTGAGCATTTTCGCTTCGTGAGCCTTCTGAGCTTCTTCCTGCTTCTTTTTAAATTCTTCCATATCAATTTCCATTTCGTCGGCGACAGGGGACGGCTCTTTATGTTTGGCTGCTGCTACTGCCGTAGTCCCGTTCTGCTCTGCATTAGGCTTATACCAGAATACCTTCACGAACCTGTTATCGAATATGGGGGCGGGGGAGTCGTATGCCTTTCTGGCCATGTCCCAACGTTCAAATTTCACCGTGGCAAGTTGTTTATCCGGGGTGACATCCACTTTCAAAACAGTTCCAAATTCCGAGAAGAACGCCTTGATAGCCGATTCCTCCAGCTTATCCTCAGGAATATGTTCAACCACAAGCGTTGTATTACTGCGATCATAGGAAGGCCCAGTACCGGAGAATTCAGATCGACCACCTCTGTTTCCACCACCACCACCACCTCCTCCTCCACGATTTCCTCTACCTCTAACACGGCCTCTATTATCTCCATGGCCCCTGTTGTTATTGTTATTGCTATTGCTATGGTTATTCTGGGTAGGCGTATCAGCAGAGAGCAGTTGCGAATTATTTGGATCATATTCTGCCAAAGGGTTAGCCATAAAAACGGCTGCTGCGATGAGCGGAAAGGGAATATCCCAACCATCCGCAGCGGACGCCTCCGTTGGTACAACATAGCGATCCATCCCATGCTCGTACGGGCACATATCACCCTTCATGCAAAACCCCTTCTCATCATAATCTTTGCACCTCTCCCCAACCTTCTCGATAGCTTTCTTTTCCTCACCTTTTCCGACCGCCGAGGGGCCAATTGGTGGGAAACCGCCCCATGCCACTGCCGCCGCCTGGGCGGCAAGATATGCGCCCATAGGATCACCAGGTCCAGGAATAGCCCAGGGAAATCCGGGAGGCGGGATAGGCGGCATACCGAACTGGGGAATAGCCGGGGGGACCGGAGGGCCACCAGGAGGAACAAACGGAATCTCCACGGACCCTTGTGGATGACCGTATCCACTGCCGCCACCAATACCACCCCTTCCGGGAGCTCCTCCGCCAACATGACCGCTACCACCGTTCCCACTCCCGCCATTCCATCTCCCGGGACCGCTCGGAGCACCACCACCGCGGCGCGGCGCTTTATAACCTCTTGCGCTTCCCATGCTTGGTGAATATGTGTCGCGTCCAGATGACCCTTCCCTATCCCGTTCAAAGTGACTCCTCTCCCTCTTGATCCCCCGAACATCTGCCCCGCGGTTATCCGCTACCGGTCCCGCTGCCACCAACGATGGGTGAGAAACGCCGGGCGAAATCGATGACTGTGAATTCTGCGGTTGTGCTTGCTGATGCTGCTGTGGTTGCTGTGGTTGCGGAGCACCGGTAAGTGCCGAATTGGTGCCCATAAAATTCTGATTCCCAAGCGTGACGAAGACATCCTTGACGAATTGCGCGGTATCTGTTGAATCCCGCCCCCCCTCGGAGCAAACACATTAACCACATCCGAGGATGAAAATGAAGAAGAAAAGCAAGGGGAGCAAATACGATCATGAAGAAAATCATCCAATTGCTCAATACACAATTTTTGAACCTCCTCCTGCGTCTGATCGTGTCTCAATAAGGCAAGCACGTAATCTGCCAGAACATCCGAATCGGCGTCAGAACTATTTTTTCCACATTAACATCGCCACCGTTCCGAAGTACAGCACAGCAGAGCAAAGCACAAGATGCGGGAGGGGAAACATACATATCCTCCAACCGTTTAATAATCCATTTCTTCAAAAGCGCTGCGTCCTCCTCTTCGAATAGCATTTTTACTCCCCTATTCTTCCCTCACCTTTTTACAATGGGGGTGGCGAGGAGGAGTGGCTTCGCTCCCTTCCTTCCTTCCTTGCTCCGGGTCTGGCAAGCTAAAGGTTCTAGCCTTCTATGTTCTACTCTGCTCCCTCTTGTAGTTATTTGCTTCCGCCAGAGCGCGTGAGTTGGGTTGAGTTAAGTTTTGAGTGCTGATTGAGGGAGAAGAGGAAAAAAGAAGGCAAGATCCTATGGAAGCGGCTCTTGCGAACACTGGTTGGTTAGCGCGTGGCTATTACCGGAGGAAGGAGAGGGAGGGACAGGTTGTGGGTTCGAGGGTAGTGTGGTGTATTCTGGGTGTAGGTAAGCAAGGTTGGGGTTGTGGTGGTGATGGGTGGATGGATGGATACCCCCCGAGCAGAAAGAAAGAAAAATGGAGGTTACTTTGCTGGCTTCGCTTACGGGAGGAGGTATCGATGCGATCACTCGTTTCGCGGAAACCACACGAAACCGCAGCAGCCGCAATGCACCAATCTCGAGCCTCTCAAAACGCATACTTTAGCGTGCAACGAGGGGCAAGAGATAATTAACAGCAACCATCACACTTACTATACCGCACTCGGGTACAATACATAGGAATGCTTGATACAAGCAGCATTTCCAACACATAGACTAAAATACTCAAACCACACCACACTATTCATCAGATTTCTAGAACGAACGGAACGTAGCAACCAACCAACCAATCTTAACCCTTTTTTTCTTCTCCCGCTCTTCTCTTTCTTACAGGCAGACAGCAGGTATACGACAAGTTTGGTTGGATCATGTCCCATCACCCCCTTATTTTCCATTCCGTACCTTATATGCACTTCTCTAACTAGCCACCAATCCGTCCCTTCATCGAATCTCACCACGTCTTTGTTTCGCTGTTCCTCCCACCTCACACTTCTCTAAAACCCTCTAACACCTGCGCAGGCCAGTCCAGACCAGCCAGCCAATTCCAAACAGCCTGTCCCTTTTTTTGCACTCTACCCCCTCTTTTTTCCCTTCCTCTCCATCCTTACCATTATAACTAATTCCAACAGGACCCGAACAGACTTCAACGGATATCATCAAATTCGTCATCACTGTCGTATCATATCAAGCTGAAAGGAATAGAACAAAAGGGAATGAAACAAGACGGTTGGAGCATGGACATGGAGAGAGAGAGAGACAGAGAAAGGAATAGAGATCAGAGGACGACCACCACCACATCACTCAAATGACCCAACCCCCATAAAGAAGAAAAAGAGTTCGTAAAAATAAAATAAAATAAAAACTAACCCATTGACAGATTAAAAAACCTGAACGTCCAATGCATCCCGTTAACTCCCCAGTCCCGTACTACTCCTGTTTCCCGCGACCCCCAAATCAAAGAATTAAAATGGAAGAGGGGATTTTCTTTTAGAAAAGAGGATCCCCCAAAAGAAAAAGAAACCTTAAAAGGCGAGCAAAAAAAAAAAAGGCGAGGGAAAAAAAGAAATTTATAACACCCAATTTGTTCAAAGTTCCCTAGTACCTATCAAGAAGCCGTCCAAAATAAGCAACCCATCAGGAGCGAATCATAGGAATTTCAAAAGCACACACAACCAGCACAACAGTAACTTGACAGCCGCCACAAAACGGGCAACGATTCTAGCCCCGAATCGTGGCGGCGCTGCTACTACTTGCTCCCATCCTGACCCTTCCCCCACCAGTACTAACTGTCCCTGCAGCCCTCGATGAAGCGTTTCCAACATCCCCCTTATGCCTAGCAACCTCGGCAGCCATTTCGACGGGGCTTATATTGGCGCTTCTACCCCCCCGGTTCTTTAATCCAACGCTGCGGCCGTCCTTAACCCTCTCGTTCACCGAATCGGGACCTATATCTTCGTCCGTCGCATCATCCTCGTCCTCGTCGACACCACCCCTTCGTATCGTTACACCAAGGCCTTCCAGCCCAGTCCTCTGCTGCTTATGACGCGGTCTATCCCGAGGCCATGTGGTCGCATTGCGAGCATAATTGTGTTTGGCTCTCGATGGAGGCTGGGTAGGTGAGGGGAGAAAAGTAGCAACAGGTGGTTGCGAATGCTGGCTGTTTTGTGCTGATGATATTGTCTGCTGGGACGATGGACGAGAATTGCCGGGCGACGACAGGAACATCAGACTCTCGACAGCATCTTGTTCCATTGACCTCTGCGCTACTAGTGGAGGCGGAGTATTCGCTACTATTGACCCCATTGACCCCATTGACGCATTTGAATATGTGCTGTAGTTGCTTAGGTTACTACCGGCAGTTGTCAATGTTGGCGGGTTCCGGGGAGGATTGTAGTATGACCGTCTATCCCGATCAGATACAATCTGGGCAGGGGGTTGTAAACCACTCCCACTCCTCTGAGATGAGTGAGATGATGGTGTCGTGGGCTGTGGCGTATGAGCATTTGTAGACATTCCCAATGCCTGGGATGCTGCTTTGGCCTTGAGATTCTTGGTAATGGCCGGGTGTGGCCGGTGGTTCTTCCAGAAGGCCTCATACGTCCTCCCAGTAGCGCTACCAGCAGATATCGAATGTGCTGTGTTGGGCTCGCTATTAGTTCGCGTGTGCCGTCGTATCGAATCGAGACTGGATGATTGGTCATCCCCAATACTGGGCTCACGCTTGATACGAACGCGTGGAGAAGGCGACGAAGACAGGTATTGACCCTGAGCAACGCGCGCTTCAATCTGATCAATACTCTCGGTGGTCCAGTTGTTTTCCACTTTGAGAAGGGCATATGTTAACCGTGTTCGGAGGGTGGTGGATATCTAATCATCATTCACGGAAAAGAGTGTGTAAGCACAAAGCATAACTAATCTACTAGTACGAAAACAACGGAGGAATTGAGCATTTCATAGAGGTCGGGCGTACCTGTGAAACATCCCTCGGGCTTGCATCAATTCCCGCATGTATCCTCGCGGGTCTTGGTGTCACGGGCGTGGCAGGCGAGCCAGGACCAGACGCGCCGAGCAACGTGCTCTTGACGGTCCCGGAAGCGGTGCGTTTCGATCCTGCCGTTGACACGGTAACAGAAGGACTGGCAGGAAAGGGATTGCATTGAGGATTTGCGCCTGAAGGGGGAACCACAGGCGTAGTCGTTGTGGATATTAGTGGAGGCGAACCATGGGAGGAAGAGGAGGGGGAATCCGGCGGTCGCTCGTCATCCTCTTCCGGCATTGAGAACACGGTTGATGCCTGCGAGATATTGCTGGCAGAGTGAGTAAGTAACGGGGGAGGGTTATGAGAGATGCTGTGAGGAGCCATCTGAGAGGAGGGTGTGGATAACCGTCGCTGAGGGGGCTCGTAATAGTCTGGTAGAGGGATCTGTGAAGAGGGCGGGAGAGAAGACGATGATGCAGCACTGCTCTGTGACATTATGGACAAGTGAACGAGTGGATGATATGCGTGTGTGTGTGGTGGTGGTGGTGGTGGGGGGCCAGAAGGAGGGGAAGGAACAGAAAAGGTAGGGTAGGGTGGGGTGGGGGGGAGAGAGGAAGGAGGGGAAGAGGGAGGGATGGGAGCCGTTAGGGTCAAAGACGGAACGAGGGACGGAGCGTGACAGACAGGGCCAAGCTCGGGGGTAACGGGTGAGGAAACGAAAAGAGGCGTTGTGGTTGTTGACGATATACCAGGAAGAGGAGGAAAGAGCGAGAGAGGGAGGCAGAAGCAGAGAGACAGAGAGAGTACGACCATGCAAGCAGACGGACAAGACCACTCACTTCACTGACTCCAGTCCAGTTAACTCCTACAAGTCAGTCAACTAAAAAAAAACTTTCAGCCCAACCAGCGTTCTCTCTCTCTCACTCTTCCCACAAACCCTTTCCCACTCAACCCGTCGTCCAAGTGGCTGACACGAACCAAAACAGAAAACCCACAATACCACACACACGCACGCACACACACACACAGCAGTTAAATGACAGTGCTTATGGTATGGTATGCCATGGCACAGGACAGATACAGATACAGCAAAAGTGATCTTTTTACAGGTGCTGTAAAAATGATGGAAAGGGCACAAAGTACCTTTTCCTATTTTGATCGCGATCGAACTAGGGTGGGAAAGGAGGAACGGGGGAGCATGGCGCTCTTGCTTTCATCAACACGCGAAATAAAGTGACTTCCTCTTCTGTCCTTGAACTCACCGTGAGTTCAAGTTGTGCTCCCTTGGCTTCCTTCCACCTTTCTCCCCCACTCACCGCTCCGCTACCACCACTGCCACAACTCCCAGCTGTGTGGTAGTAGAAGGGAGAGAGCGCAGCAGGATATAGGAGAGCGTGCAGAGGAAGGATATGAGAGTGCACCAATGCCATAGGCCAAACCCCCCACACGCTACCGTACCCCTCTACTAACTAACCCATAAACATGAACATAATTATAACTCCCTACCCTGATAGCCTGAAAAAAATAGGGCCACCAATCCCCAACTTTATAGGCGAGACACGGCATAGCAAAGATAGCAGGCAGACGGGCAGGCAGAAGAGGAATGGAGGACAAGAGGGGGGGAGGAGGGAAATCTCTCCAGGCAAGACCATGATATATTTCACACCCAGTCCCAACCCGAGTCCAGTATCCACGTTGTAGAAATAAGGAAAGAACGCGACCCAAGGTAAAAAAATATAAAAAAATAAAGACCCACTTTATTCCTCCAGCTCCCTTCCCGACCTCCTCCTATAATCCGAACCCTCCCGCATAGGATACCTTAAAGTTGATGGAAGGAAAATAAAATAAAAAGGCCGGTAAAATAAAACTTGTTTCTTATCATCTCCCCCCCACTCCACTGCAGAGTTCTCACTCACTCACGTCTCCCGCGAAATCACGAGACTTTGTGGCGTCGCCCAGCCTCCCCGCTTTCTTCCAGCCCCTCTTTTTTTTGCCCCCCCCCAGCTCTTCCCAACAGATGAGCTAAATGGCCACCCTTCCAACGCGATAGACGCGTTTTACGCGTTTTTCTTCGCGTGTTGGGTGGATTTAGGATAAGAGAGTTACGGTTTTGTTCGGTTCGCGCTTTTCTTCCCCTCTTGTTGAAGGGTTGCCCATTGTGCGGGTTGGCACGTGATCACAGTGCAGGTGTCGGTAAGTTCGGGTGGATGGCGTAATTAGGCTCCCAGTACCGGAGAGGGGGGAAAGAAAACGGTGATCGGCCGGGGGAGTGGAGCGTTTGTTTTATGTGAGCCATGTCTTACGAAGGTGGGGGGGGAAGAAAGTATTTCTGATATCGAAATTGAGATGATATTGAGTGAATGGTGGTACCTGTAAATTGTCTGTGGAATTTGAGCTGAAGTGTGTATCCCGAGGAATGTCTATCGTTGTTTCTTCTCTATAAAAAAGGTGGTCCCCTAGAGCATTAAGTTACTTCGTCAGTTTCATTTTGTTCCCCTTACCAGTTGAGTGCCCCACCCCCAGCACCAGTGCATAAATAACAACCCCACTATATCATACGCTCAAACAATACTCCCCAAGACTCTAGCCGCCCACGGAATCGTATCACCCTCAGTAAGAAAAACTCACCTTTCGAAGGGATTTCTCGGAATGCAGAAGGCCCGAAACCACAATTTCCACTGGCATTCTACTCTACCCAATCAAGATATCAGGGTACTTGCTTGTCAATATGTCCCCTCCCATCTTGCCTCATCAAGCTCAACCAGGAAAACCGCTCATGGGAGGGTTTAGAAAAAAAACACGTGTCCCACCCACCCGCCAAGCAGCGCTTGAACCATGGTAAGAGTTGAAATTCCATTCCTACTATGCCTGAGATTGAATTTCCTGACTCGGTGAGGGCTAGCGTCCCCCCGTGAGCGGTCATGAGCTATCACTCGATGGTGAGATTTCCGTGAGCTTTGGGGGCGGGGGTGGCTGGTGTGGGAGATTCATTTCTTAAGGTGCCGGGTGGAGTAGCTTGGGGAAAGGAGAAGCTTTAAATGTGTGACCAGTATTGGCTCCGCGCGCCCCATGAGTAGTCCCGCACTGTAGTCGTAATCTGCTCTAGAGCAGCTTGATGCCCGAAAGGGGTTGCTACAAAGAGTTGAATAATTGAGTCGTGCACTAGACTAGCCCCTCTTAGCTAGGCGACACTCCGGCGGGGCTTTCCGGGGTGGGGGGATTTTCCTTTTACCTGACCTCGCTGCGAGAGGAGGGTCTAAGACACACGCCACGGTTCAATTAAGTTACTCAAGTTCTCATGGGAGTATGATGCGATTGATGAGGGTTTTCGAGATTGGGTGAGGTGTGTATATGGTACTATTGCCGTGCCGTCAAAGTGAGGAGGAAGGATGAGAGTGAGTATGCAGTACCAGTAAGTACGTAAGTAAGTAGCAGGCGAAAAACTTACTAGGGCACTCTACTTTCTCGAATTACGTCACCTTGTTCTTGGATGAACTCTACTAGGTATCATACCTGGATCACAATTCTACCACCTACGCAATACGACTTGAGCATTATTATATCCTCTCTATCCCCACTTGCTCTGCCGTTAGGCAGGGTGTAGTATTCTTGTTGGACATTGTCATCTCCAAGCCCAAGTTTTCCCTATAGTGACGAGAGTGCTAGATTTCCCCTACCGTATCCCACACCCAATAAACGCTCACTAGTAGTATTAGTCTCAAATCGACACTCGAAGAGATCCTCCTGTGAACTAGTCTTGTCCGGAATATCAACTACACCTACGCCGGGGGCCTTAAAATAGCTCCAGGAAACAAGCTGGCATTCCCTCGTCCTCTGGGGGGTTTTAAGGTTGATGGGTTAGCTTGCGTTGGTGGCTTGCTTACCCGGAGCTCCCTGGGAGTCCGAAGCCATACACTGCGGTGTCAGGGGGGGCTAGGCTACTTGCCGCGGTTCTGCTACTACTATTACCACTACTGCCAGCACTGGTAGGGTCAGACTACTGCTACTCCTAATATCAAACTAAGTGCCGTTTGTCAGAATGTGGCGAGATTCAGCATTACTACCACTGAGCGGGCATACCATACAGATCGTGCTGGAGAATTTGAAGATTCTTTACTATACAGGCAGGGCTAACCAACACTGCAACACATAGCTCTAGGGGGGGAAAAACTCCCGTATTTGATATCACTGAGCTTAACTAAAACCCCCTTGCCTTGTGGGAATTATAACCATCCGCAGACTCAATAATCCCATAGCAACTTCATACAATATTAGACTCCCCCACCACTACCTCTAAAGTCTCTACCAAGTATACTCTTATAACTAATTCCTAATTACACCAACTTAACCTCACCCCCAGCCTCGCCTCCAGAGTACTATGGAGTCTGTACGATAGACCAACCGAGAAAGTGGCTGTGAACCCCCCCCCCGACCCCCCACCATCCACCAGCCACCATCAAAACTATTTGACACACACACATATACCGATCTCAAATACGGAACCCTTCGGCCGGTACATTAACGCCAGTTATGCACAGTTATGTGCTATATCGCGTCAACCGGCCCGGGATCTTGAGATCTACGATACCCGCTGTATGTTATCGCGTTTGGATTGGTGGGGATTTAGTGCACTTTTATGTAATGCGCTTCCTTTGTGGAACTTAGGCTGAGGTTTGAGGTGGGGGATACATTGATATCCACAATCTTCGCCGGCCGTGTGGTCTCTGGGCTCAGAGACAAAAAAGGGATTAGCGTTTTTTCTTGACGTGGTATAAGATCGGCCCATTGGACGTGTGGGATCTCGTTAACTTGGGTGGTGTTCGCGGTCCTGTTGGCTTGTCAGAGTAAGCCTATCGTTGGTTGCTGGGCTGATTTCAGCTGGGAATCTGGTGCTGGCAGTGGATTTCAAGAGTTTTTGTCCTTTTTTACAGCAGTAGGTAGGTTTATGGCGAGGGTCATTCATAGAGTGAGTGAGTGAGTGAGTGAGTGAGTGAGTGTGAAATAAGGACTTGCCTGTTAGGTAGGTGGGTAAGCTACGGCATAGCATTTCTAGAATACATATTAGATATTAACTTATAAACCATGACCACTAATCCGTCCATCCGTCCGTCCATCCGTTCGTCTGTTCATCAAATTTACCAAATCTATCGTGTATCGTGCCATCTCCGTGATCGTAAAGGAGAGGAACAAAAAGCAAATAAGAGCAAAAAAGAAAGCAACGCCGAATAAGGGAGAAATGCAACTTCATAATATACCCCCCCGTTCTCCGTCTTACAAAAGCATCACACCCACCAAGACCCCCCCGACAACCCCCCACCCCCATCCACCAATTCTAGCACTCCTGGATCCAGGAGAGCACGTGTACCCCTGCGCCTTCCAATACGCGCACCCATATCTCTGCCCTCTCAAGTTCACAACAATAGTCTGCGTAGCTGTCGCTCCAACCTCAATAACGCTCTGAACCGTGGTCACTAACACCGCGGCCGCTCCTATTCCTACTCCTACCCCTCCAGAAACGGTAACAGTGTTAACGACGTAAACCGTCGTTGCGCTTGTCGCGACAAACACGCTCGTCTTGACAGCAGCGTCAGTGCAGCCGACGCCGACTCCGGAGTTGCCGGTGCCGCAGTTGTTTATGCCGGAGTTTGAGGTGCCCGAGTTGCCAACGCCCGAGTTGTTGCAGCCCGAGTTGTTCGTGCCGGAGTTTGGAGAGCAGGTTTGTTGCGGGGCTCGGGGATGGATTACGGCGGCAGCAGGGGAGGCGGAGGAAGCGGAGGGGGAGATGTTTGTGGGCTGTGGGAGAAGGATGAGTTGCGGATTCGGGGGGTTGTGGAGGTTTGTTGACGTTGCTGATGGTGTTTGGGGGTTGTCTGCTTCGAGGAGCGTGAGTGTCGATGATGGCTCTGAAGAAACAATCGGACCAGGAGGATTCTTCGACATCGGAGACGCGAAAACGCCCATTCCCAGTCCCGTCCATATCACCGCCGCAGTAAAACCCATAGAAAACTTCATCCCGTTGTCGTTCCCGTTCCCGTTCTCGTTGCTGATGACACTTCGGATTCCTGACTTTTTTTTCGGCTTTCTTTCTCTCTCTTCTCTCTTCACGTCTCCTTGAAGTACCTCCAAATATTTAAGCACGCGGCCAAAATCCTCACTAGCAGCAGGAGACCCAGCAAATAAATGTAGAGCAAGAACCTTGGCGGCTGGCTACCCGTTGGAATAATTCTGCTCCCTGCCGACTTCCGTCCTAGGGGCATGGCAGTCAGACAGGCTACCGGGTAGACGACGTGTTCTTGTATTAATTGGGTGGGTGAGAGGACGACAGGATCAAAAACCTGTTCCCTGGGCGACGCGAACCAAGATGGAAAAGACTAAACCGGACAAGACAGGACAAGAGGTGCTGACTGCACGATGACGAGGTGTGGCTGCGGCTCAGGGATTACCCTTGCACGGTCTTACCGGTATTCGGCTTGGTGTTGAACCGTGGTATGGGGGCTTAGGGGTTACGATATTGTCGGTTGTTGTGAAACATCACTTTGCTCTCGGTTGTGCGGTAGCGGTAGGTTACTTTGCACTATTAAATTGTACCGCTGGGCCTTGAGTACAGTACTCGAGTACAGTATGTCTATGGTTTACCGGCTGTCAGTTGTCGGATTGAATAGAGCACGGGGGTGAGCGAGCGGTGGGCGGTTGGAGGGATCCTGGGTTGTTCCTGTGGCTACGGTAGGTTACCGTACTTGGCACTGTCTACACCGCGATGCTTTGCCCAATGAGGGTGCTGGTGAGAGGATTTGCCAAGCCTTCATCTTGTTTTTTTGGGAATGTCAAGATGCTGGAGTAATTTCGTAGTCTCTAGGCAAGGGAGATAAGTTTAGAAGCTTCTTGGAGTGCCGTTTTACACTGGTGATGTTGGAAATTTTGTGGTTGTAGCTCCGGAAGGGTTTTATATTTTTGCAGCTGGTTGGTAGTTTAAATTAGGCTACGCTAGCGTACTAGTAGATACTGTGTGTGATTCTACCACTACCGTATTGTGCATCTGTGGGGTCTTGCAATATATTGAAACTGCGATTATGCCTCCATGGTTCCTAATATTAGCAGGTGGGTTTTCCAAGCTGCTCTAAGTGAAGTTTAAAATGGGTATGAGATTAACTAGCCTTGATAGGTCACGGTATATGGACTTCTCGGAACATAAGGTTAGTAGTCCTAGTGGTGGTGGAAGGAGAGCTTCAACAAGCTTCTCACCTGCAGCGGCCTCATTGCCTATGTGCTTGCCACGAGTGCCCATATCATTCTCGCCAAGCTTTCAAAGCAATTGATATTCTGTGTCTGCTAACAAATTCAGGCCCGAGTCAACTCGAGCCTTTTTCACAAGCCTATATAATGGCAGGCTCGATTCCATTGGCTCATCGGTCGGGCCAACTCGGGCCTACGGTCTAGTCCGGCTCGTGGCAAACACTACCTCCACTACCCCCTCTCATCTCTACTAGCACAAGGTGTGTGGTGGGGTAAACGCTATTGCACTCGTACCCAGGAGGCTGAGAATGCTAGGATTGGGAGATGAGGGGATTCAAGATTTACAATCTTGCACTTGAGCTCCTCGGCGGGCTGAGGGAGGAAGGAGACTTGACCCAGGTGGTTTCATTCAGCCCTGTTGCATTAAGTTACCTTCGGCCTTCACTTTTCTCTAGTTTAATACAGTCTCAACTAAGTCTACCGCTCCCCATCACCAGATATATACGGCATGTGTTCTTATCAACCTGGGGGGTATTACCGGTATATGATACTCTTGAGATTTGCTGGATTGGGCCTGGTTTGGATTTTCACTTTCCGCAGGGTTAGGGGATTATTAGAGATTGGAGTGGAGCTCGTTGTTGCTGAGTCTTTAGTTCCACTGCCGGTATTATGATCACATGGGCTAGTAATGATGATAGCAGGGGGCCCTAGACTAGACGCAGATGGCATCATTTGAAACCCGTTTAGGATATTAATTCTTGTCTGCTTGTGAGCTTAGAATGGTACTGGTCGGGAAAATTAAAGGGAAGAGGGGTCTCGAGAAGCAACAGAGAGAATGATAAGAAAGTGGATGGATGCATTATAGTTGAGGGAATCCTACCTTATGGGATCTCTACTACCGCAGCGATTGAAGCGCTGGATGCAATATAGACGGCAGGGAGCCAGCCAATGCTAGAGTTGGGCCCATATGCGTGGGCTGGTACGACGCGTCGACTCGAGCCGACCCGTAACTTCGCAACCCAAGCCTAATGCAGATCGAGCGGTCTGAGTGATACGCAAAGGTTTGAGGAGTTAGATGGCACCGGATGTTTTATAGAGAGCTATCATACCGACCAATGGTGCATGGAATTCGCTCAATGTATTCACGAAAGGCTACCCATTAATGCTGCCAAGGAGGTTTCACGATTTCAGATTGAATCTAGTATCACACTTCCATCCCTCTTCGGTGGTTGGTTGTTTTGTGGCACATTCGCTGCCCAAGAGTAGGGGGTATTGGAGCCATGTTAGGAAAAAGGATGAGTGAATGCAGAGAAGAGAGAGTGAAAACCCCATAAAGGGGGGTCTTGCGTCCCTTTATTTGACAACGACAGTTGCCGGAATATGAAAGACATAGCCTATTGTAACAGGAAATGAACAAGAACCAATTGGAAAAGAAACATAAGAAAACCCAGTTAAAGAAATGCCGACCCTCGTATCGTCGTTGAGATTTTTTTCCTTTTCCCTTTTTTTAATTTGCTTAAAGTTTGTCGTAGTAGTTCTCAACGCCGGGAACCTGTTCATGAAAAAAGTGAGCTCATATTCCTAATTTGAATGTTATACAAGTAGTTAGTCTTACCTCAACTTTGATACCCTTGCGTTTACGCATCTCCTGGACAATCTGACCAGGCTTGGTGGTAACGTCAAGAGGCGAACCACCGGGGAGGACGGCCCAATGGTCAAACACGGACTGGGGGAAGGCTTGCCCGCCGGTGTGCGAACGAAGATCGGCGGTGAACCCAAAGGACTCGTTGACAGGCAAATAGGCCTTGACGTTGAATAGAGGAGTGCCAGGGCGCTGTTCTTCAGAGAAAACGTGACCTCTTCTTCGGGTCAAGACACCGTAGATACCACCCATAGCCTGTTCGGGAACCTGGATCTCGACAAGGTAGATGGGTTCCAAAAGGCCAGGCTGAGCGAGCAGCGTAGCGGCGTACAAGACACGACGGGCAGTCGGGATGATCTGTCCACCACCGCGATGAATAGCATCAGCGTGCAGAGTAACATCGAGCAGGTTGAAACGGACGCTTCGCATAGGCTCCTCGGCAATAGGGCCCTCACGAGTAGCCCACTGGAACCCAGAAACGACGGAGTCCTTGATTTCGTTGAGATATTGTACGGCCTTGGTCGTGTCAACGAGGAGGTTGGCACCACTGGTGTCAGGACCGAAACACCAAATCTTTCGGGCATCAGTAACATCCCATCCATGATCGTCGGCAAGAATTCTTGCACGGGCCTTGAAATCGTCGCGGGGGCCAATTTTCCCGGACTCGATATCCTTAGCAACTTCCTCGGCAAGCGGGGTAGCAGAGACGTAAAGACGGTTGTGCTTGTTGGGTGACTTTGACAAGGCGGTCATACTTGAATCGCCGGCAACAGTCTCACGGTACTGTACGACCGGAGGGGAAATTTTCAATGGGATACCTGCATGATCTTCCTCAAGATCCTTCAAGCAAATCTCCAAATGCAATTCACCAGCGCCGGCAACGATGTGCTCACCAGAGTCAGAGATGAAAGTCAAGACACAAGGGTCGGACTTGGAGAGGCGCTTAAGACCTTCGACCAACTTGGGTAAGTCATTGGCGTTCTTGACTTCGACGGCAACCTGGACGACAGGGGATACGGAAAACTTCATGACCTTCAAGTTGTGGGCAGTCTCAGAAGTGGTGAGGGTACCAGACTTGAGCAAGAACTGATCAACACCAACCAAACCGACAATGTTGCCGGCTGGGACGTCCTCAATAGGCTCAATGTAACGACCCATCATAAGAATTGTGCGCTGAATGGCCTTGATGAACAAGTCCTCTTTGCGGCCAGGGGTGTAATTAGGACCTTGAATGCGGACCTTAAGACCGGACTTGACGGTACCGGCGAAGACACGACCGAAGGCGTAGAAACGACCCTTGTCGGAGGTCGGTACCATCTTGGAGACGTACAACATGAGAGGGGCCTTGGGGTCACAGTCTCGGATACCAATGCAAGCCTCATCATCAGAAGGACCTTCGTACAGAGTCTCGGCACGGTACTTCTGGGCGGTAACGGGAGAAGGCAAGTGCATGACAATCATCTCCATGAGGGCATCGGCGGCAGGCAAGAACTTCCTCATGATAACCTTAAGAAGAGCCTTCCCCTCGAGATCCTTTTCTTCAGCCTTAAGGGTAATCTCGAGCTTCTCAAGTAGGACTGGGATCTCGTCTTTCTTGAAGTTCATGACTGCGGCGAAAATTTTGAAAATGGGGTCAAGAATAAACTGATTGAAGGCACGTTCCAAAGGCTTGCCATCGTGCACTTCGGTCTTGGTCCATTTCTTTGTCTTTGGGTTGAAGAAGTTGTCGCCCTGAATATCAAATTAGCATCATGAGATAGTTTTATTGAGGCCATAATTGAACATACCCATAGACGATCCATCATCTTGCCCTTGTCAACGCCAAACTTCTTCGCATAACGTCCGGCAAATTGGCGGACAGTGAAAGCCCAGCCGTGAAGACCTGAACCAAAGGCAACAGTTCCCTTGTAAGGGTAAACCTGGACATCACCAAGAGCTTTGTCAAAGTAGGTGGCGACAATGACGTTTACGGACTCTATTGTTCGGGAGAAAGACTGGTACAAGTCCTCCTTCGATACCTGCAATTCCAAAAGAGCACGGTCGACCTTGTTGATGATACAGACGGGCTTGATACGCTCGGAAAGAGCTTGACGCAATACAGTCTCTGTCTGGACACAAACGCCTTCAACACAATCGACGACGACGAGAGCCCCATCAGTGACACGGAGCGCAGCCGTAACTTCAGAGGAGAAATCGACGTGACCGGGGGAATCAATCAGGTTAATCAAAAAGTGGCTTCCCTCAGTCTTCTGGGTAATGTCCTTGCAGTCCTCCTCCGAAAGTTGAGCATATAGAGAGATAGCAGTAGACTTGATTGTAATACAACGGTCCTGCTCATCCTGACGAGTGTCCGTAAACCGCTGCTCCCCGGCTTTCGCGGCAGAAATAATACCTGCCCGCTGGACGAGAGAGTCGGTCAAGGTAGATTTTCCGTGGTCCACTATGTTATCGTTAGATTCCACAAACTTGTTTCTTCAACTTTAGGGGATAATTTCGTACCGTGGGCAATGACGGACATGTTACGGACGTTTGTAACATGGTCCATCAACTCACGGATCTAATTAGTGAAAGTTAGTACTCTGTGCATTGATCCTTGATATCTTTGAATTGAATTAGGATGATTTGATATACCTGTTCGATGGTAAAGCTAAAAAAAAAACACAGAACGTTAGCCAACAATCATCTCATCCCGTGCCAATGGAAAGGCGTTCAATTAACTTACTTGACCATTGTGCCTGCTTTTCTTTGTTCTCTAAAAAAGACAAGTAGGAAACCTTTGTGCAAGGGAATTAAAGAAAGCTCGCAAAGGAAGACTTAGGCAGAGCAAGTCGTCCAATCGAGCGGATGGTTGATGGAGAGAAGAATGTAAAGACGAAGGGATGGGAAGAGATGCAAAAAAGTGAGGGGTTGTGGACGGTTTGTGTGGTGAGGGGTCGGAGGTGTTTTAAATGAATGTGGGTGGCGGCTATGATTGGCTACGGTCTCCAAAGGAAAAATGGTTGGATAATCTTGGCGTACTGACAAATTCGCTTTTCCCAACCTTCCTAGTCCCAGTCAAGAACCGTCGCACGGAGAGTGACTGTTGTTTTGGAGCCCTTTCACCTTTTGTGTATCATAAAGGCTGATAAGTACGGTACCGGTATACCTAATCTACAGTGGGGAAGGGGCCATCGGGATGACTAAGTCGGGTCGGATCATCCCACCCGAATCGGGCCCAGACTAGCCGAGCGGACAAGAGCTAAAATGCCTGAAAAAAGAAAAAAAATTGCATGGAAGTGAGAAACCGGAGGTGCGAAATTCTAGTCAAGACGTCTATACAAAACGACCATCAATAACTTTAGTCTTGAGCTCTCATCATCATCGCCATTATCGTAATACTGGATACACTACTGTACTTGAGTACTAGTACAGTACCCACCACCTTATCAGAGTCAAAAAGAGCCCAAAGCTAATCAGCTGTGTAGACCGTTATGACTCTTCAGGGTTTCAATAAATAATTTTATTATCCTTGTTTGCCGACCCGGCTTCAACAGTGTGGCTTCTTCAGGTGAAATCAGGTAAGGTGAGTGGATATCGCGGTGACCTTTCTGCGCCTGATTCAGTGCATCATAGAACAGAAACGCCGTTTTGCTCACCTCGACCTCCCATCCGAGAGTGTGTCTACAGTAAGTTAGGGCCTACTCATAGCATGCAGGGGTAGCTAGTGGCAATAGGTTAACCCAAAGAAAGAACACAACAATTAAACAATAAAGCGAATAGAAGCCCATAGCCCCTACCCAAATAATTCCCCTTGTTCTTCGTATCATGAACCTTTTCTGTGATATAGGATTACTGATACGAAAAACTTTTGTGATTTGAAATCAATGTGATGTAGGATACAGAGGGGCGATCGCGAATTATGCAATTGAGGTGTGAGCCACCTCCAATCCTTTGCCCTTACATATACAGCATAAAAATAGACGAAATACAATTGAGTGCCAAAACAGTCCTCAGCTACCGGTATCAATACCGTAGCTTAAGCATGGCGATTCTGTGGAAGGTTGCCATATTCTTAATTCACGTATTATCACTCGTAACACTATCTGCCATCGGGATCAAGAGTAGACAGTGAATGGCCTGGGGAGGGGCCAACCACAGCATGACACATAGCAACACAAAGATGTAGATCTAAAAGGCAAGTACTTAGCTATCAGAGCTAATACCGTAGATGGTTGACAAACTGGAGAGACTTAAACACAAGTTATCGGGGTATGATATCTAGGCCCTTGTTACGAGTTTGGGCGGATGCTGGTATCTGGCCGGCCTCGCCTTTTGTGTAAGCCGAGCACCAACACCACCCCTATACTCCCGCCCATTGAGAAACACCACCTGCTATTTCTCCCATCAAGGAACTGAAAGGCCCGCTGGCTCTGAGGTGGTTTGGCACACACACTGGTATCCTGGCTATGTTACTCGGATTTAAGCAGCCGTGGGATATGGGCCACACAGAGGCCCCTTGTTTAATCAGTGACGAGAGCTACAATCTAGTTGGGTGCCCCGCTGGAGACAGCATTTGAATCTCTCATGCCCCCCGGCATATACCAAGTATGACGTGGATGACACTGTCCCTCAAAAGCGACACATATATACTTGGTGAGTCTGCACGAAACTTTCGGAATCTAAGTTCTTAGATCATCGAACCGTACTTAGGCCTGAACAAATATGCACAGCGGTCCCCCTGGAAACTCGGAAGATCAAGCCGTAATAATACTAGTATATCTGCATATCCCCCTATCTTATACCAAGGAGATTATACTAGTATATATCTCGTGTGCCAATCACCGTCGAGTGTCTTATAGCCCTAGGGGAGATTAGAATCAAGATACGGGGAATTCCCAAAATCCCTTACCCACAAGCCCTCCTTGCCTAGCCTAGACGCTTTAAACCCCCTATATTTAAATATGCAACAGAGTCTAAGTTAAGTGCGGATAAAGCAATAAG
>Ga0307507_10004433_pt1 | contig 24925 bp, 6 predicted proteins | sample 7_EM_MG_FD_207223 | JGI IMG/M metagenome (GOLD analysis project Ga0307507, IMG submission 207223) | Populus trichocarpa ectomycorrhiza microbial communities from riparian zone in the Pacific Northwest, United States - 7_EM | ecosystem: Host-associated > Plants > Roots > Unclassified | place...
CCACTTAATAATAAATTTTAATAATTTAAATTTAGACTTTTATATATGCTCTACAGCCTCTATTAAAGTTGCATAGTAAATGGTTTAGTAGTTTTTAAGATATAGTGATTTGCCTCATTTTGGCCCCTAAATTTTACTATTTTAAAAACCACCCGACTATTTATTATATAACTTTAATAGGAGCTAGAGAGTATATATAAAAGTCCAAATTTAAATTATTAAAATTTATTATTAAGTGGTTGTTAAGATATTAAAGTGTGATTTTTCCATTTTTTGGTGTGTTTTTGAAGTGATCAGCTCACCCGTTTGACTAACTCACCCGTGAAATACGTTAACTAAAATAAAAATATACCTAATATTTTATATAAGCTTATTATAACCTTTAAAAGATAATCCTATAACTTATAAAGTACCACTACTACCTTCTATAATTATTAATAATGGTAATGGTTTATACCTTATTAACTTAATTAATAATATACAATAAAAAACATAATCTAAATAATTTAAACTTCTTATTAAGTAGGGAGGATATGTCACAGTGCTATAATGCTAATAGGCTAAATAACTACATTGTGGTATAAAGAGGAGAAGGAGGTAAAAGGGGGTATTATATATAAATAGTAGTAGCAGCCGCCAAGGCGCTAGTAGTAGGCCAGCTAATAGTAGGAAACAGTATAAGACAGTATAAGACAGTATAAGACAGTATAAGACAGTACAAGACAGTACGCGTCAGGACAGTGCCGTGACAGTACTCCCCTCCCTAGAAGGTTTGGTCCCTAAACTAAACAAGTAACCTATTTTTATTACAAAGATATTACTTCTACTTACTGCCCTTAACCAAGCCAATAGCAATTTTCCATACCAGGTATGGAAAATTAATTAAACAACTTTAACTGGCGGTTAAAGTTCCATAAGATCTTAACTACTATAAATTATCTTTATAGTCGGCCACGGCCTTAGTATAGCTCTCCCTTATCTTATACCCAGTCTAGGGGTCCTAGCTTCTCAGGGTGTTATTTATAAAACTTTAGTAGTGCGCGCTCGCACCCTTTTAGGGATTTCTTAGGTTCCCAGGTTTTCTTATTGTAATATTTCCATTTAATACAGTATGTTAAGCCATACTCATCTATTTGTTTATTATGTACATTAAGGATATTTTTAAATTCCCACTTATCTATAATATTGCCGTTATTATCCCTTTTAGCTATCCTACCTATAACATTACAACGTTCCTCTTTATTAATACGTGCTTAACCAGAGATCTCTTTAGGGAACCAAAGGCGGACTTTTAAAGTGTAAAAAGACTTATTAACACAGATGTGGTCTGGGAGGTTAATTATAACTACTCCTTTATAGGCAGCTAGGACGGGCCAGGGTCCATCCCAGTTATTATCCTACTTCCTCTTAGGCCGGTTAGTCTTTATGTTTTTAAGGCTAACTATAACCATGTTATCCTTTTTAAATATTATACCTTTGTCTTATTTTATATTAGCATTATCTTTATATTATCGCTAAAAGATATAAGCTTGGGCTTTAAGCTAGGTTAAGATACACTTAAAGTGGTTAGCGATAGTATTAGCTTATAGGTACTCCTTCTTTATATATATAGACAGGGCTAATAGCTAGGGGCCTGCTGGTTTAACGCCTAGATGTGGGTTATAGCTATAGTTAGTAAAAAACGGTAAGATTCCTATAGTCTTATTAACCTGGTTATTTATAGTAAACTTAATAAGGGGGAGCCAATCTACCCAGTTATCTTAGGTAAAGCTCATAAAGGTACGTAGGTACTTATTCATTACTGTATTAACAATCTTGGTTTAACTATCTATTTTAGGGTGCCATATAGAGCTAGGGCTTAGGCTTACCTTTAGGTGCTAGTTTAGGCAATGCTAGAAGTTAGAAATAAATAAAGAGCCTCTATTAAAAACAATGGTATTTAGAGCGCTGTGTAACTTATAGATAGTATAGATAAATGCTTTAATAAGCTCCTTAGTATCTAGGCTAGTAATAGGAATAAAGTGTCTTATTTTTATTAGGCGGTTAACAACGACAAAGATATATTTATATGTTTTGCCGTTATAAAGGCATTTAGGCAAGTTAATAATGTGGTTAATGGAAATATCAGTCCATAGGTAGACTAGTAGTTTTAGTAGTTTTAGAAAACTGGGTGGTGCTAAGTATGGGGTCTTTATATAGAAGCAGAGAGCGCAGTCTTTTACAAAGGTGGCCGTAAACTATAAAATACCTAGCCACTAATATATTTAATTAAGGAGGTCTAGTGTCTTAACGCGGCCTAGGTAACCTATAGGGCCCAAACTATGTATATAGTGTACAACTTCTAGTTAGAGTTTAGGTAAATTAGGGACAAATACTCAATTCCTGTAGTAGATTAGGCCATTAACAATTAAATATTTAGATTTGTTATAGTGGAGCAGCTTCCTAATCTGCTTAGGCCAACAGCGTACTTTATAGTCTTCCTATTTATATAGCGCAGCCAATATATTCCTAGTGAGTTTGTTCTCTTTATAGGCATTCTTAATAAGCTCCTTAAGGAGTTTTTTCTTAGGCTTTAGGTCTATTACTACAATAAAGTCTTTAATGCTCTAGTCTTAGGATTCACTTAGTAGTTCTTCTAGGATAGTAGGGTCAACTTTCTTTGGTAGTAAAACAATATAGTCTTGGTATTATAGACGTTCATTATTAGCATTAGTAGGTGTAACGCCTAGGAGGCGGCTAAGAGCGTCTAGGATTATAGCTTTAGTGCTAGGCCTATAGGTAATAATAAAGTTAAATTAAGAAAGGAACTTAGCCCAGCGGACTTAACACTAGTTTAATTATTTTGTTATTATAAAGGTCTGGAGGTTCTTATAGTCTATAATAATTTTAAATAGCTACTTAGTTCCTTATAGTTTGGGATGCTATTCTTCTAGTGCCTTAACAATTGCTAGGAGCTCCTTATTATATATTTTATAGTTGCATTTAGGGGCTAAGTGCTTAGTAGAGAAGAATGTGACTGGCTTAAGCTTATTACTTTTGTTGGCTTAATAAAGCACTCTACCTAAAGCCCAGTTTAAGGCGTCTATCTCTACTATAGTCTTCTTTATATAGTTGTAATACGCTAGAACCGGTGCTGTAGTAAATACTATTTTTAGGGTCTAGAATGCCTACGCTTAATCAGGGCCCTATAACCAGCTAATACTCTTTTTTAGTAGCCTAGTTATAGGCTTAACTACCTTAGAATAGCCTTAAATAAATCATTAGTAGAAGTTTGCAAAGCTAAAAAATTGCTATAGTTCCTTAACTAATATTAGGTCCTTCTATTTTTATAAGGCCTATACCTTTTTAGAGTCCATAGTCATGCCGTTAGTTAAGATAATTAAGCTAAAGTATTTTGTTTTAGTAGCATAAAACTTAAACTTATTAATATTAATCTGGAGTCCAGCATTACTAAGTCTCTAGATAATTTCATTTACGTATTTTATATGCTTAGCATATGTTTTTAAGAAGATAAGGACATTATTAAGATATACAGTGCAGTAGTTGTTAAGGGCGTTGTGTAAAATATGGTTAATATAGTTTTAAAATATAGCGGGCACGTTATAGAGACTAAATAGTGTAACTAGCATCTTATAGAGTCTAAACCGGGTAATAAATGCTATAAGCCACTTATGGCCTTCCGCAATCCGGATCTGGTTAAACATAGCAATTACATTAAGCTTAGTAAAGTACTTAGCACCATAGAGTACGTTAAGTATCTCGCGGACTAGTAGCAGTAGGTATTGGTTCTTAATAGTAACTATATTTAGGCCTCAGTAGTTATAGCAGATTTATATACCGCTGCCAGGTTTTACTATAAGGAGGAGTGGTGCAGTAGCTAGTAAGGTTAATTCGCGGATAAAACCCTTATCCAGCATCTTATTAATCCACTTCTTTATATAGCTAAGTTCAGCAGGTAAGAGTGGTCTGTTTTTATAGTATGGGGCCTACTTTCCTAGTATAATCTTAATTTTATAGTCCTATAGTTAATAAGGGGGCAGCTTATCTGCGTTCTTAGGGAAGAAGTATTTAATATATTTATAAAGCTCTTTTAGTAAGTATTATAAAATATCCTTATAAGTTAATCCTGGTTTACCTTTTAGGAATTTCCTAATATTAGTATTAACTATCTTCCAACATAGAAACTCGGACTTAGTTTTTAGGTTTATCTTAAGGAAGTTATAGAAATAAGGGGGTAGCACTTTATAGACTTCCTCTATTATATAGTCGCCTTCTATTAGCCAGCAGAAAGATTTTTCTAATAGGTTTAATACTTCTATTAGGCCTATAGGTAGCTCCTTAAGCAGCTGTTAGTATTCTTCTTATTTAATTAGTTCTACTAGCTCCACTATATAGATCCTCATCACCTTTACGCCTTTTTATTTATAGAACTGGGTAAAATTAATGGTATAAGTGCATTTAATGTCGTCTAGGTTAGGGCGTGTCTAGTTCTCCAGTGTTACAGCTAGGCTGGCATAGCTTAGTTGGCCTAAGGGGGCAGAAATAAGGCGGCGGCCTTGCATGGTACGCGTGGGAGATAGATATAAAGTTAGGCGTTATAGGGGGAAGGTCTTAATTACTCTGGTTTTAGTCTTAGCTATAATGCCCTTAGCTGTTATATATGTGGTTACATATACGTATAGTAGATAACTTAAAGTTGGGTGTTTTATTGGCTAATCTAGGTTAAGTGGGTGTATATAGGGGACTTATAGTTCTAGTAGTGTTTATTTTTTTAGAAATAGGGCGGTAGTCCAGTCTTCCAGAATCTCTGCTTTATTTACTGCGTATATTAGCTCACTAGTATTAGACACCTCTTCTACTATCAGCTAATAGTATCTAAGTATTAGCCGTGTAATGCGTCTACGTAGTGCTACTTAATTATAGTTAGGAATATACCATAGGAGACAGTTATAGGCACAGTAATTAGAGTTAAACTTAAGCTCTAGAGTAGGGAAGTCTAATTTTAGGTTATGCTTTTTAAGCTAGGGCATTCTAAGAATTACTAATATTAAGGGTAATAACTTTATAACATAAAAGAGTATGGATTCTGTATAGTGGCTAATTATTATTTTTACTATAAAGTAGTAGGTAATAAAGCTAGATGGGAGTCCATTAGTAAGGCGGAGTAGTTTTGGGATTAGGAGTCTTTTTGTTATAATATTGTACTTTTTTATAAGTAAGTCTTCGTCTGAAAACGCCAGTGCTATACTACCACTATTAATAAGGCTTACTATTTTAATAAAGACTTATAGAAGTAAGTTATATAGTAAGGAGAGGTAGATCTAAATAAGGATAGCATTCCTATTATTGTTTACTATTCTAAGGTTAAGTGGCAGCTAGCTTAGAATAAGGTCTAACTAATTTAGTAGCATAGATCTAATCCTTTTATCCTCCTCCCTATATAGTTCTAACCCTTAAAGGTGACTTAGTCTAAGGGTTGGTCTTTTAATAACTGGATTGTAGGGCTTGGCTAGTAACTATAGTCTTGGCTAGTATATCCTAACATATTAGTCTCTAACGGTGTATATATACTAGGGGGTACTTCGCCAAGGACATAGCCGGTCTTATAGTTAGTAGTAGCATAGAGTACTTATCTATAATTTATATACGGGACTATTAGCTGGGGCTATATTAGGGAAGGGAATTATAGGGGTAGGTCTCTATGTCCAAACCCACGTCCCCATCTATAGTTATCACTTTGGTTACTAATCCCTCTACTAAAGAATCCGCTGTGGCTAGGAAGGGGTTAGCGCAGTGGCATTAGAAGGGGATTTAGGTTTATTTTAGGGTTATAAGCATCTTTCCAGTAGCTAGGTTAACTATATGCCAGGCAGAGTCTGTTATCCATATAATGTCTTTAGATATTATTAGGGAGGCTACTACTACTACTGCTAAATTTAACAGTGTTAAGGTCTATTAGGTTATTTTATAGTGCTAGTACTAAGGTGTTATTGTTAGGTAGTATAGGTTAATAGCCACTAGCGGTACTTAGCTTAGCGGTATTCAGCTTAGTATAGTGGGCATAGTTCTATAGGTTATAGGCAAACACATCTATTTACTTACTCCAGCCCTTATAGTCAGTATTATTAATTTTACAGCTAAGGGTAAGGGCTAAGTCCTTTATCTTAGATAAAATATTCTTCCTAAGCAGATTTACCTTTTATTCCTCAGTCTTGTTTACTTTAATTATTAACTTATTAAGCTCTGCTTTCCAGGACCAGTAATTACACTCGCCTTAGCTTAAGGTGTCTAATTTATTCTTAGCTGCTTAGGTTATATCTATAGTCTTATAGTGCTTCTTTATGTATATAAACATAGACTCTTAGTTAGAGAAGGCCTATTTACTTGGGTTGTTTGGGTATATGCGTAGCATATTAAGGCTATGCTTAATATAGTCATAAGCCTTATCTATTAATATGTCTAATATATAGAGGACTTCATCTATTAGGGTCTTAAAGCACTTTACATCTCTACAGAAAACGCCTTAGATCTTTATTTCCTATATTTTAAAATTTTCTTACTTTTTAGTTGGCGATCCCTTGCCATTAAATAGGGTAGGGTTTTTTACTTCACGCTTTTTTCTATAGGGCTTAGCTAGGGGAAAAGAGCTAGTAGTAGTGTTCTTATTAGTAATGGTTTAGGTAAGTATAGTAATCTAAGAGCTTAGGCTTTATATAGTCTTAGTATATACTAAAGCTTACTATTTATATTGCTTTATATATAGTTTAAGTGTCTTAAGGGAGTTAATTCTATACTAAGCTTCTTTAAGTTAGGACTTTACAGTCTGGCCTTTATTGTAGACTATTTAAAGACCGCTCTTAATGCTAGTTAAAAAGGTTATACATATAAAGAGATGCTGAAATGTTCCTGCTATATTAAGGTCCTTAGGGTACTCTAAACCACTCTTAATTACCTAGGTAATGTTAGTATAGGAGGTATTAAAGAGGCAGGCAAGCGCTTTATATGTGTTTGCCAATAGGGTATTCTAGTCACCCATTTTAGGGGATCTAGGCAGGGTAATTAAAATTTATAAGGCTGGCTGTAATACTAAGATTATTTAAGATAATACTAAGATTGTCTAGGACTATAGTACGGTGTTATTAGTTGCGTTAGGTCGCGATTATACTAGGAAAACAAAGACAGTAGACTAGGGAAAATAAAGATCACAACAGGGCGTAAGAGAAGATACCACAAACTATTACAGTGCTATAATGCTAATAGGCTAAATAACTACATTGTAGTATAAAGAGGAGAAGGAGGTAAAAGGGGGTATTATATATAAATAGTAGTGGCAGCCGCCAAGGCGCTAGTAGTAGGCCAGCTAATAGTAGGAAATAGTACAAGACAGTATAAGACAGTATAAGACAGTACAAAACAGTGCGCGTTAGGACATTGCCGTAATAGGATATAAGGTATAAACCTAGAAAACCTATAAATAGATTAAAGCTAATATGCCTTCCCTAGTAAAAGAATTCCATAAAGACTATCCTTTATAGCCTACTTTAGCTAGATAGACGCGATATAAAGGCAAAAAATTGCCACCTAATATAAATACACAAAATATAATAGCAGGAAACTTGAAATTAAAAAAAACTTAAAATATATTATAATGTTTATAATATAGTTATATAATATATAAGATATTAAGGAACTTTAACTAGCAGTTAAAGTTATCTAATTGGTTAGATTTGCCTCGCCAAGACCTACTATAAAGATATTAGTTCTGCTTACTGCCTTAACTAAGCTAATAGCGATTTTCTATTCTAGGGATAGAAAATCCTAATTAGTCTATTTAATAATTAGAACCAGTAGAACGCTATACCGCTACCACTACTAACGCAAATATATAAAAACGCGATAAGTAATAAGTCTTAACTAAAATTAAATTATTTGGACCTTTAGCTAAAGAGGGGGTACTATAATAGGACTAGCCTAGTTATAGTAGGAATGTCTTAGTAAAACACTTAATAAATAAATTCCGACGCTTTAATTAATTTAATTTAATTCTACTAAAATCCGTTTAAAGACAGTGTGCGTATATGCGCTTATATTAACTACTAAAACCCCTAACTATTTAATTATAAGATTCTTTTATTATTCCTTTCTCTTCTTTATATAATGTCTTATACTTTGCAAGAGCTATATACCCTTAGGTTTAGATAGAATTTATATTATTCCTTTAAATCTTTCCTAAAGTCTCTTCGCGCCCTTATAAATCTACAAGCTTTGGTTTAGAAGCATTTATATAAGCCCATTACACTAATAATAACGTCTTAATTTTAATTTCTTTTAGTTTATAAGCTTTTATCTTTTACGCGCCTTCCCATTAATAATACTATTCGTCTTGCCTTTTAGCAGACTATTTTTTATTATATCTTAACTTTTAGCTTCCATATCTCTAGCTATTTTTTCTACTACTACTCTATTCTCTTTTTTTAACGCGTTTATAAGTAACAGAATCCCTATTTTATCTCTTTTTAATAATACGAACTTCTTAAAGTATTCTTTTGCAATAGCTTATAGTTATACTAAGTGTCTTTAAACTAGTAGCGGTATTATTATAAGGTTATTGCCTAGGTATACAGTAGGGAGTAGGTAAGCCAAGCATAAGTTATAAGGAGAGTCGATAGAAGAGGATAATATGGTAAAGAGTAGGTATGGCAATACCTTATATAGAGATAAACCAATAAGGAGGGAAAGGACTATAGGCCTAGAAGCTTATAAGAAGGCGCCAAGGGCTAGCCAAAGGCTAGCCTTAGTAGCTCCTAAGAGCCCCTAGGTATATACCTAAGTAAGGGGGTAAAAGATCCCTTATAGTTATCCCTCTTTTAATAGCACTATAGACTACTTCTATTACTCCTATAGTGGTCTCTCTAAAGTGCTACCGTTATTATTACAGACGCTTTAAGTACGATGTTACAACTACTTAGAGAGGAGTCAGAGGAAGCTAGTTGGTTGATACAGGCACGGTCCAGGATGGATCCAGTAGAACCATATAACAAAGAATGGTAACTAAGGTCACGTAATGTGATCTGTGTAATCTGTGTAATCTGTATAATCTATAGGACAGAGTAGATAGAGCACACGTACTTCACAGAGTGAAGGGATTTCTTAGGCGTACGGTTGTGTATTTAAAGGACCACAGTCCCTACCCAGATAGTTCTCTCTTTATAGTAAATCTCAGAATACAATTAGAGTTAATCTATTAGGCAACCACTCCACCAGTTATTATTACGTTGTTGACTAGTTGTTTATACCTATATACCTAGCCTATTAACGAGCCTACCGTAGTTCTTGCTACAAGGTTCTGTTATATATTCACTACCAAGGTTACAGTATTAAAACGTAAAAGAAGTTGAATAACATGCCACCCAAGGGAGCACCAGTTGTAATGCCATTGACGGCAGCAACTACCTTAGGATTGGGAGACACTAGTATAGTAGATATGGACTCATAGTTAATCATAAGAGGTTAGTTATAGGAAATAGTTAATCACTTATTAGATAATAATAGGATACTTAAGGAACGCATTAACGGAATTGGCGTAGTAAAAGTTAAGTTACTGTTAATCAAACAATTCTTAGGAGAAAGGTTAAAACTTAAAGGGTTTCTTATGTAAATGCACTTTAAGGTTATATAGGAAGGAGTAAAGCTAGTAATAGCTATAGATTAGGTAGCGTATATAGGACTATTCTTAATAGGAAAAGCATTAGAATGGTTTAAACCTTATCTTATGGAAATACAAGCTAGCAGTATAACAACTACTAACTAGGATATACAATTTATATTTACTAGTTGGAATAGGTTTATAGAAAGACTAATATAGATGTTTAAAGACCTAGAAGTATTAACTATAGCGGAACAAAAGCTTTAAAACTTAGTACAATGTTCTTTAGCAATTAAGTATATAACATAATTTTAGACACTTATAATATAGGTTAAGTGGAATAACAAGGCGCTTATAGCACAGTATAAATAAGGACTTAAGGCTAAAGTCTATGATATAATTATCCTAATAGAAGATGCGGAAAGTCTATAAGACTTAATAGATTAGTTAATAAAGATTAATAATAGGATCTATTAAAGGAAACAAGCCAAGAAAGGGTAAGATAGAGTTCCATAGTTGTATAAGGTATAGAGTACATAACGGCAGATATAGAGTTAAAAATTATGGAATAGCGCAGAGCTAATAGACCTAAGCAGTACTAAAGAATCTAAGAGATGGATAAAGAAACCATGGAAACCTAGAGGTTAAGGATTAAGTAATTATAGGACTAAGGAGCAGAGGCTAAACTAGGGATCTTAGCAGCAGAAGATGTTTAGGCGGACTCTATAATAAGAGAAATGGTTTAAAGATAGAGCTTGCATAAATTATAGAAAACCAGATTATTTTGCCAGAGACTGTAGAGGTGGTTAGAGTAACTATATAGTAAAGGGCACTAAGTTGTTAGAGTACAATAACGTAGATATAAGGATATTGCGTAGGACCAAGGAGTATTTAATTAAACACTTTGCGTTTTATTATAATAACGCATACCAAATTTATAAGGACGCTAAGTACGGTATAAGCTATTAGCTGTAAGAGCTAGAGTTAAGAGGACTTAAGGGAACTATAGAGTTAGACAAAGAACAAGATCAACTCTATAAGCTAGATTAAGACGTCACAGCAATATACGGATAAAGATTAGCAATAATAACAATGGAGTTAGAGTACTTATTAATTATTAGTAATAAGGATAAAAAAGAGGCTAACTAAGAGCACTTAAACCTTAATAACGCAATAGAAGCAGAAACTAAAACCACTACAGAATGCGGATTAGTAACGGGTATTATAACACCATTAGATATAATTTCCATTGCTTTATAAGACAGAAGGAGTAATACCTAAAGATAGTTAAGCAAGTAGACAACTGCTAGTGCTAGCTTACTACTTATAAAAGGTAAAAGGCCATAGGTCTAAGATTCTTAAGAAGAGATAAGGAAGGCTCTAGACTTATAAGACGTAATAAGGACAGCTTAAGAATCTATAACAAATAAAAACTAATAGGAAAGGGTAGTAACTTAGTTTAGTAATAAACAAATAAGTATAGAACGTAAGTTTAGAAACCAAGAGTTCAGAGAACAAATAAGAATATTAGTGGAAAGCTAAGATTTTAACAAATAAATAAGGACTATAGCAATTCTAGGTAAATATAGTGTTCAGCCTAAAGATTAAAAAGTTAATACTAAGATTAAGAAGTAAGATGACTTTAAGGATCCAGCTGCAAGACGCAGAAAATAAGAAACTATAGATAAGTTCAGATAAAGAATTATTGCATAGCAAGAGCAAAAGCTCAATAGAAGGTCTATAGTAGGTTATATAAGGGACAGAGCACCCATATAAAGAGTTACTAATAGGCCTAGTGCAGAAACACCTAGGGTAAAGTAATTAGATAAACTAGAACAAGAAGAAGATCTAGATATTCCAGTTAGGTTCAAAGAAAGACATACTAAAAAATGTCACAATATAGTAATAACAAGATACTTTCTTACGGATAAACTATACACACTAAACCAGTTATATAGAAAGTGGTATAGGCAATGACATAATAATAAATAGGAAGACTTTTATATATAGCTAAATAAAAAGGTAGTCTAAGACTAACCCATTATAGAGAAACGTATAAGTCACATTAAAGGAGCATTAATTATGACGTTAAGGAACCTAGAAAAAGGATTTAGGGACTGGAGAAGTAAGTAATAAATTTTAGTACCCGCAGCAGAGATACTAGTGGTTAGGTTAACTAGGTATAGGTTTAAACTTAAAAGTAAAGATAAGCTAAGAGTTAATCCAAAACATACAGCGCATTATACACTATTGTGGATAGCTTATATAGATAACACATGCAATATGCATAGAGCACTAAAAAATAAGAACTGGAAATACCTAGTAAGAATATATTAGGCACTAGAAGAAAAGCAGTTTAGGGATACTAAGTATATATATAGATAGCACCTAGTAGAAGTGCAAAGCTAAGGGGACTTAATACTTTAACTAGGAAGATTCCTTACGGAAGAATGCCTAGATGGATAATAGTGATAGGAGTACCTAAAGAACACTTATCTATGGCATGTAGAGGAAAAGAAATAAACTAAGTATTGGCCTAGGTTAAACTAAGTATAAATAGGATCTAGCAGCTAACAGTTAGAAAAAGAGGAGGTGCATAGGACCAGAGGGAACTAGTGTTAAAGCCTTAGACCCTTAAAGGAATTTAAGGACAATACCTAAATTTATAAATCCAGTGGCAAGATTAGTAGTTTAAAGTATTAGTAGATAGTGGAGTAATAAGGAACTATATATTACTAAAGGTAGTAGAAAAAATGGGGTTACTACATAGATAAAAGGAATACCTATATCTACTTATAACAATTTTAGGAGATTAGATAGCCTATAGAGGAGGCATTATTAATCTTAAAATAGGACCTATTTAGTTAACTATTAAAGGGAGACCAGTAAGAATGTCTTTTAATATCCTACTATTAGGATAGGATGAGGCAATACTAGGAATGCCTTAGTTATAAGAATACAATCTAAAGATTAATTAGGTTATAGGTTAGGTTAATATTAGAGATACTTAATAACGCAAAGTATGACAGTAAGCTAAGTTAGTATAGTACTAAGTCAGAGTGATATATAAAGAGACTAAGCGAGGCTTAAGTTATATACTAAAGAGATACTATAAGTATAGGAAAAAGTTGTGGTTACTAGAAAGTAAAAAGCTATTAGAGTATACAGTATAGGACCACAAGATAGAGTTAGAAAAGGGAATAAGTCTAAAGTTCTTTTTAATTTATAAGCTTACTAAAACAGAGTTAGTAGCGCTTAAGGAGTTTGTCTAGAAGAACTTATAAAAGGGATATATTAGACCGTTGCAGTCATTAGCAGGATATCCAGTATTATTTATCCTAAAGAAAAATAGAAAACTTAGGATATATATGGACTACAGACAGTTAAACAGCATTACTAGAAAGGATAGGTATTCTTTACCCTTAATTAGCAAAATCTAAGATAGGATAGGCAACGTAAAGATCTTTATAAAGATAGATCTGAGGTGGGCATACCATTAGATTAGGATTAAGGAAGGCGATAAATAGAAAGCAGCTTTTAGGTTAAAGGAAGGACTATATAAGCCATTAGTTATGCAATTTGGGCTTATAAACGCACTAGTAACATTCTAGAAGTAAATTAATAGTGTGTTAGAAGAATACCTTAATAAATTTATTATGGTATATCTTAACAATATTATTATCTACTTAATAAGTAAGGAAGAATATGGAGAATATGTTAAATAGGTTTTAAAGAGACTATAAGAAGAACAGATGCTAGTAGTAATTAAGAAATGCAAGTTCTTTATAAGAAAGACCAATTTTATAGGATTTATTATTAAACTAGGAAAAATTAGCATGGACCTAAAGAAGGTAAAGGCTATAGTAAATTAGCATAAACTAGAGAATGTTACGCAGTTGAGATTATTCTTAGGGTTTTGTAATTACTATAGGAGGTTTATAGCGCAGTGGTTAAAAAGTATTAAGCTATTTACGCGGTTAATAAAGAAAGAGAAACTATGGGTTTAGGGTAGTAAGCAGAAAAAGCTGTTCCAAGAACTAAAAGAGTTGTTTACCTAGGAACTAGTCCTTAAGATCTATTAACCAAAGTTAGAAATAGTTGTTAAGATAAATGCGTTAGACTTTATATTAGGAGTATATTTACTATAAAAGCATTAGGATACATAGCATCTAGTAGTATACTATAGTTGGAAGATAACACTACTAGAACTGAACTATAATATCTACAATAAGGAGTTGTTAGGTATAGTTACAGCGTTAAAGAAATAAAGAGCATTCTTATAAGGCACAGAGAAACCATTTATAGTTAAGACGGACTATAAGAACCTTATAGGATTCCTAATAACAAAGGAACTTAACTAAAGACAGGTTAAATGGGCAGAAATACTTATAGAATACCATTTTAAGATTTAGTATACTAAGGGTACAGACAATGTATAAGCAGACGCTCTAAGTAGAAAAGCTAAACTATAAAGTAATAGAAAGCTATTAGGGGCTTTATTGCAAAAGGATTAAGACGGATTAGTTAGGTATAATTATCTAAAGATTACAGTAACCAGAGAAAGTTAAGTCCATAAATCACCAGAAAGTAATTAGATATAAAAGATCTAAGAAGTATAGGTAGAGGATCTAGACTTAGATTAGTATAAGAATAGAGAAGCAACTTATATTCCAAGATCTGTGGCAAAGGAGTTTATTAAGTTATTCTATAAGGGACTAATATAAGGACATAACGGAGCTATAGGCTTAGTGTTAAGACTTTAAAAGGAGTATGTTATTTAAGGAATCTAGGGACTAGTAAGACAAATTATAAGAGAATATCTAGATTACTAAAGAAATAAACTAATAAGGCATAAGCTGTATAGAGGGCTACAACCTATTAAAATACTAGGAAGACCATAGGAGGTCATATTATGGGACTTTATAGTTAAGTTACTAAAGTTAAGAGATTCTATTACAGGACAGGATTATAACGCGATTTTAGTAATAGTGGATAAGCTTATAAAGTGGGGGTACTTTATAGTATACACAAAAGAGATATTAGCAGAGGATGTTGCTAGAATTTATATTAAGGAAGTATTTGTAAGGCATAGAGCATTAGACAAGATTATATTGGATAGAGATCTAAGATTTATAGTAGTATTTTAGGAAGTGTTTTTAGTAGAACAAGGGGTTTACGTAGTAACCTCTATAGCGTATTATCTGTAGACAGACGGATAAATAGAAAGATTAAACTAGACACTAGAATAGTATTTAAGGCACTATATTAATTACGCGTAAAACAATTAGGTATTGTTATTACCAGTTATATAGTTTGCATATAATGTAATACTATAAAAAGGAATAGGAACATTACTATTTAAGGCAAATTATGGATACGAGCTAAGAATATCGTTATTGCCATATTAAGTAAAAAAGACAAGTAGCATAGCTAAAGAAAGAATGGAGACGTTAATAAACCTTTATACAAATTTTAAAGAAATAGCTAAACTAGTACAAGAGCGAATAAAAAGGTACTATAATGCTAAGAGATCTAAGGGACCAGATCTTAAGGAGGGAGATAAAGTATAGCTACTATACAAAAACTTTAAGAGTTAACGACTAAGCAAAAAGTTAGACTATATTAGACTAGGACCTTTTAAAGTTAAGTAGAGAATTTTATTAGTTATATATAAATTAAACCTACCAGCTAAAATAAAAATCTACCCTATATAGCATGTTGTAATGCTAGAACCAGTATATAGAAACGTTAAACTACTAGTCTATAAGGCAGACACGTACAGAGGACAGAAGGAAGATAAATAGCAAGTTTTAAAGATTATTAGTTATAAGGACGTAGATAATAAAATGTGGTATAAAGTAAAGTAAATAGGCTACAGTAAAACTACCTAAAAACCACTAAGCAACCTAGAGAACGCTATAGGAAAGGTATAGGAGTATTAGAAGAAAGTAGGTTAGGAAGTATTAAAAAAGAATTACCAAAGGATGAACTACCTAAGGGGGACTTAGGAGGAGCAACTGCTATATTATTTAGAACTGTTTCCTTCTCTAGAGACGCTACTCTCTCATTACCTAGCTCAGAAAGACCCTATTAAATAAGTTTCCACTCCTTAGAACGGACCTTTTTATAAACTTACTTAAGATAATGAAGACGGGCATAAGCCAAAGCGCGCGCTTTAAGGGCTTAACGCTCCTCTTCCCTTACTCTTTCAGTATAAGTATAGTCCTTATCTTAAAGACAATAAATTTTACCTAGGGCGCTTAAAAGCTTATTATTAAGCTTTATAGCAGCAGATTAAATATAAGACCCTAAAGGAAATTAATAAGGGAACTTAAAGACTGTTAAGAGTTATAGGACGCGTATACTTAGTATTAGAGATAGAACAAACATTATAGAACAATTAAATATTTACTCTAGTGCATTCTAAACAGGAGGAGGGCTGCTAAGATAGAGGACTTACTAACATAACATAAACCAACCCCTCTTTCGCACAACAAGAACATAAAGACGGCATTATCTCACCTAATAATAATATTGTAGTAACGGTATGGGACCGGCAAGCTATAGAAGAAGAAGCCGAAGGTTTAGAGACCTTAGAAGGCATAATAAGTAAGGATATTAACCAGATTAATTAAACGGACATTACATCTCTAGTAGACAACTTAGAAATATTAGGAATCTTTAAGGACAAAGATAAAGAGGAGGGAGATAGTATTACGGACGCTTTAAGTATAATGTTATAACTACTTAGAGAGGAGTTGGAGGAAGCTAGTTAGTTAATATAGGCACAGTTTAGAATGGATCTGGTGGAACCATGTAATAAAGAATGGTAACTAAGGTTATGTAATGTAATCTGTATAATCTATATAATCTATATAATCTATGGGATATAGTAGATAGAGCACACGTACTTTACAGAGCGAAGGGATTTCTTAGGCATATGGTTGTGTATTTAAAGGACCACAGTCCCTACCTAGATAGTTCTCTCTTTATAGTAAATCTTAAAATACAATTAGAGTTAATCTGTTAGGTAACCACTCTACTAGTTATTATTACGTTGTTAACTAGTCGTTTATACCTACATACCCAGCCCATTAACAAGCCTACCATAGTTCTTGCTACAAGGTTCCGTTACAGTTATTGCGTTTACGTACTTACGCTAAACCTAGCCTATGCCTATAAAATACCGCGCTCTAGTAAGAATAAATCTAAGTATTCCTATTATCGCGGCTAAAGGAAGACCTATAATCTAGTATTTCCTATTTATCCTATTTTAAATTTTACTAACTATATTAAATCCCTACTATTTACGTATATAAGGCTTACTAGCTTTAGCGCGCTATTAGGGATTTCCGTCTATATTAAAATAGTAAAAGATAGGGATAAAAGGTGTCTTTTATTACTTATAGCCTTTTTAATTTAATAAGAGTTTCTACTACTATAGAGATATAATAATCTTAGATATATAGTGTCTAGGAGCGCATCTATAAGCTGCTTACTCTTATAAATAATACTATTTATACTCTTACGCGGGCCTTTCTAACTAGGTAAGTCTCTTTAGTAATACATTTAGGAACTATACTAACTCTTTAGCCGCTAACTTTCTAATCCCTACCTAAATACCAATTTAGAACTTAGGGATAATACTAAGAATAGTAATAAAGATAAAAGTTCTCCCCACTAGTCCCCCGCCTATAGTAGTCTATCTAGTTCCCGCCGCTCTAAAAAAAAATATTAGTAAAATACTAATACTTCCAGGAATAGGAGTGCTAATAATACTATTAATAATAACGTTAAAATAGAGGAGGAGGCTCCTATTACTACTTCTAGTATTTAAGTTATTATCTTATTCTTTTTTTTATTATAGAGAAACTTTATATAGTGCCTCTCTGGTACCTCTAAGATGCCCTAGTACTAGAAATTAACTTTATACTTTAGGGATACCTCTATTCTTAGTTTTGGTAACAGTTTATATAAAAGTAGCATACTACTATAATCCCCGTATATAATAAACAGGCAGTGCTCTTATAGGTACTTTACAATTTCTTAAAATTTTTAAATCTTTACCCTCTATCTTTTTGGTCCTCTTCATACCATTAACTCTATTATATATCTCTAGTACTAAACTAAATACTCTTCTTTTATCCTTAGAGAACCCTTTTAAATCCCTAGGGCCTCTTCTCCTAATACTACTACTTATTCTTAAATAGCGTCTTCTTTAGATAGTATCCCTAGTAGTTCTTATATAGATCCTTATAGCTTTTTCTTATAGGATTCTAGGATCCCTATTATAATGGCAAAGCGTTCCTATTTTTAATGCCTATACTTAACCTTATAGTTTTAATTTATAGGGTCTTTCTTATTATCTTATCTATAATATATCTAGAACCATTACTAAGTCCTAATTTATAGTCTTTAGGAAAGTTTTAATTACCGTATTATATTCCGGCTAAATGTGTTCCTTAAGTTCCTAACTATTATACGCCTAGGAATATCCTTTTTAATAAACTAAAAATTCGCGTTTCTTTTAATGCTATCTTTAGTCTAAAATTTCTTTTATATTCTATTCTAGTTCTCTATTAATTTTACTAGATAGGGGCGGTTCCGTACCGTTTTTTCTCTAGTATAACTTTAATAAGAAAATATAGAATGTGGAATATATTAGATATAATTTTAGCAATTCTAATTTATAGGCTTAATTTCCCTTAGTTTTCCTAACTATCTTAAAGGGTCTAAGCCACCTATAGTCTGGCTTTTTCTTAATACGTTTTATCTAAATATTTTTTATAAATAGTAAGACTTTATCTCCTATTTTAAATTCTTTAGGTATATATTTTTTATTATAGTACCTTTTTTATATAGCCTAGACGTCTAGAGAGTGCCTTTTAAGTTCTTTTCTACAAATTCTTATTTGCTTAATTTTCTTAGACGCCGCCAGTACCTCCCTTTTAGGAATAATATCCTTAACGTTCTAGGGGTTATTTACTTTTACCACAAACAGTACTTTATAAAGGGTTATTTTTATACTGCTATAGATGCTTATATTATATATATATTATACTAAAGCTAACCATAATGTCTAATTATCCTGTTAATAATTAATATAGCAGCGGAGGTAGTATTCTAATAATATATTTAGACGCTCCGTTAGCCCGTCCATTTATAGGTAAAAGGTAGTACTTATCCTTTACTATATTTTTAATAAGAGACAGAATAAAAACTAAAATACAATATTAAATATGGTACCTCTATTAGATATAATTCCCCTTAGCATGCTAAATAAGAGCTACCGCTTTAAAAATAGTTCTACTAGTTCTACTGCCGTAATCGTTATTATAACAGCAAAGTATCCTAAAAACTTTATATATCTGTTAATAATTACTAAAATAGCGTTAGTAATCTCTCTAGTTCTTATTTTAGTAGGGGGTAAGCCTATTATAAATCTATTATTAATTCTAATATAGGTCCCTACGGAATAAGAAGCACTAATAACTCGCTATATAGGCGATACCTAGATATCTATACCCTTTAGCACATATTATATCTTAATATATAGTTCTTAACCTTTTTAGATATTCCGTCCTGAAAGTATTTCCTTTAAACGGCCTTAAGGGTTTTATTAGCACTGTAGTAACCTTTAAAAAGATTATTATAAAAAACCTTTAGAATTTTGTCTTAAACCGCTTAGTCCTTTAGGATATATATATTACCCTTAAAGCGTAATAGACCCTTTTAGCCTTACTACTATAGCTTCTTAGTAACTCTAGCTAAATTAGTCTCTACTATATCTTTTTACCTCTTCCTAGTAACAAAGGCGTCTCTTTATTATACTTAAAGAAGAAGATCTAGAAAGGTTTTATATAGATTGCTTGCTTTTATTTTACTCGCCGCTATTATAGACTTAAGGCTTGGCATAAGACGTTTTAAACTATTAGTGCTAGCAGATTTTTATACCATTATATAGTGTGCTATGCTATAGATAGGCATCTTACCTATCCCCTCTAGATCTAGACACTTGCAGCTAATACGCCATTAAGTTAAAGGTGCTGCAATATCCCTAGAACATTCTATAAAATTTTTAATAATTCTAAAGTACGCTAACTTTATAACGTCTACCTAGTTTATAATCTAGTCTATAACTATATCCTACGGCTCTATTATTATAGTACTTCGCAGCTATATTGCCAGGACCTCTGCCCTACTATAAAATTTAGTAGTTCTAGAGAAAGAGTCTTCTTTCTTTTTAAGCAAATTTTGTAATATAGGGATTATTTCCTCTATACTGTCCTAAATTCCCCTAGTTTTATAATCTAAACGTCTTAATAACCTATTAGCGGGATTTATCTTTCCTAAGCAGTATATAATTTTACAGTTATACTATAATAGTACCTCTGCTTATCTAGCTTATTAACCGCTTAACACCTTTATAGTTATAAAGTATTTTAGGTTATTATAGTCTATAAAGACTTTAATAGGATAATTGTTTCCTATATAATAATATCGCTAGTGCTTTATTGCTGCAACTATTATAAGCAGCTCCTAGTTATGCGTTATATAACACTATTCTGTAGGGGTTAATTTTTTTTAACTAAAACGCAATAGGATACTATTCTCCGTCTTTTAATTAAAATATAATTACCCCTAGGGTAAAGCCAGATATATCTATTTTAAGGTATATACATAGCTCCTAGTAGAAGTATATTAGGATTAGCACTAATGTAAATCTTTTAACCAGTCTATGGCCTACTTAGTAGCTTCCCCAAATATAAAGGGTCCTGTCTTTTTGCTGTTCTTAAATCCCTTTAGTAAATTAGTAATTAGGAATACTACTCGCGTATAGTAAATAATAAATATTTAGTAGAAGTTCGCCATGCCTAAGAAAACCTATACTTCTCTAAATATTATATGGTAGGGCTATTCCCTAATAGCGTCCACCTGGCTTTTCTCTATTAATACTCCGTTAACGCTAATAATAAATCCTAGAAAATTAATGCTAGTAGTATAAAACATAATTTTTTTTAGGTTTATATAGAGCTTATATTCCCATAGTCTTTTTAGTACTATTTATACGTACTATATATATGCTTCGTAGTTATTAGAGTAGACTATCATATTATTAAGGTAGACTATATACATCGTGTCTAATAGGCCTAATAATGCATTATTAATATAGGCCTAAAATATTACTAGTTTATTAGTAAGCCTGAATAGTATTACTAGGTACTTAAAGTGGCCATACCATATTTAGAACGCCATTTTCTACTCATTACCGGCTTTAATCTAGATCCAATGGTATATATCTTTTAAATCTAATTTTATAAATATCTTTACGCCTAATAGTCTATTAATAAGCTCCCCTATTAAGGGTAGCAGGTAGTAATTCTTTATAGTAATTCTATTAAGCGCCTAATAGTCAATATAGAGATATAGGGTCCCATCCTTTTTAGGTATAAATATAATTGGTGCCCTTACCAGGCTTATAGAAGGCCAAATCTATCCTTTCTAAAGATTGTCTACTATATATTAACGTAATACCGCCAGCTTATTTTCTAATAGGTTATATAGTAGTCCAAAAAAAGGTTAATTGTCCCCTATATCTATCTTATACTTAACTAGTATAGTGCTAAGACATTAGTCTCCTGACACGCGAATTCTCACCAAAATCAATATAACTTTAAATAATTGCATAACGCCACAGCAATCAAATTGAACCAAATCAGTATGCAGATTATTTAATTATAATTAATACTTTATCTGCTAGCTGCTTGCTTTTCTTACTGCCTTTAGCCTTCGCTCCATACTATTAAATAAGGGCCGTCTAGGCCTCCTTATATGCCTTAATTAAACGCTCTAGATCCTCTATACTTTGTTTTATCTATTTAAGCTCTAGATAAAGCTTAAGGATCTTCCTTTTTAGTGCCAGGTAAAGGTATTTAATTAGGTTTAAATTGGGTAAGTAGGGAGGGAAATCTAGGGTCTAAACGCCGTGCCTTTCTAACTACTTCTTTCTAAGTTTTAATGTATAGATTGGAGCGTTATCCATCTAGTAAATATCTAAAGGCTCGTAGATTGGTATAAGACCGTCTTCTAAGGCCTAGATATAGCTCTAAGCGCTATAGCCTTCTTTTACTACTGAAGGATCCCTTTCTATAACAATTAACTCTAAGTAACTATTATACTAAAAGTAAGCGTAGAATATCTGTATAAGATCCTTTCCGTTAGATACCTCTTTAATAAATTTATAACGCTACTTTTGTAAAGACGTTTAGAAGACCTAAATAGGCCTTTTCCCTAAGCTACGTTCGTAAGAATATTTATTAGAAAACTTAACTTTTCTTTAAGGGAATCCCTTATACTTCTAAGCCTAATAAGGCCTTAATTAAGCTGCCGCTGGCATTAGCTTTGGTTTTTTTTAGCGCGCCAGTTCGTAATATAGTATTTTTTAAGAAAATAATATAATGTTTTGTGCGTAACGGTAACCCCTATAACTTAGCACTTAAGAGCTATATAGTTAATTTTAGGGTTCCTATATATAATTTAAATAACTAGACTTTTCTAGTATTAAGTAAGCTTTTTAGGCTATCCGGGTCTTGGTAGGGATTTAAGCGTATAGTAGTTTTTCTATTAATTAATTATATTGTAAACAGTTAACCAATTAGCGTGATACTCTGCGGCAATTTTGGGCTTTAATACCCCAGCCTCCAACACAGCAATAATTCTAGCTCTTACAGCTTCTGAAAGCTCAGTTCCAGGCCTTCTATTTCTATTAATTTGGGTACCAAATAAGCGTTACATTGTGGTGCGCTAAGGGCGCGATCTTTGGGTTGGAATTTTCGCGATTACGATTTTGTGTTCCTGTCGGGAGACTAATGTCTTAGCACTGTATAGAATTAGGTAAGGTTTATATAGCCTCTTTATTAGAAATATTCTCTAAGTCTGTATATTCCTATAAAATCTCTAGTTCCTTAACAGCGTAAAGCTAAATATCCAAAAATAAATACCCTATGTCCCTATTCTTAGTGTTAAGGATAGCATATATAGTATATATCTACCCTTCTTCTTATATATAGTTTAAGAAAATCTTTTAATCTTTAACTATAATACGTGGTTAAGACTTCTGGTGTTAATATAAGGCTAAAGGCCAATTAATGTCTAGATTGACTTATTAAAGCTATAGGTATCCTAAAACAAGGTTATACCCCTTGATTTCTGCGGCGTAGAAGCGCATCTCCTACGTATCCCATAGACCATCGCGGTCCTAGCTGGCTATGGAAAAAGTTTATTCCCCATAGCATAGAATTTAGTGGCCTTTAATACTTTGAATAATACGTACCTATAAGCCACTAAGGTCTAAATCCAATTCTTTTACTAGTAAATAAGAAATAAACCCAATGGTCGCGCCGCTGTATATAAGGCAGTCTCATATTACCTATTTATTATTAACTTAAATAGAGACGGGAATAACTATATAGTAGCTTACTCCCTCCTTCTTTTACTAGCCTAGTATAAGGGAGTAAAGATCTACTAGGCTCTCTCTTTTTCCAATTAAGCTAACTTTTACTTTTTCTACTAGTAGAAGCGCTTTATATAGCCCTTCCTATCGTAGTTATAATAAATGCGTATCTCTTAGTTCTACTTATTTAGATTAAGTTCCTACCCACTATTACTCTAGGGTTGGCTAGCGTTACTCTAAGGCTATAAAGCCTGCTCGCGTCGTTCTTCTATAAAGTGGTTAAGTTAAAGTCTACCTCTATTATTAAAGCTAGGTCTAGTCCTACGCTCTTTATTGTTAGCGTCTTATCCCTTTTACTTACCTAAATAGTCTCTTTTAGTATTTTTTATCTAAGTAGCTTTAGAGATAAGCTTTTCTTAAAAAGTAGGAATTTCGCCCTTCTCTTATATAGCCTATTAAATCTTAGATTATAACTTAGTAAGTAGTTAGTAAAATTATATAGCGTTATCCTATATATCTAAGTAGGTATATAATCTTTTAACTCTTCCAAGTAGTTTATAAACTAGACTATGCTCTAGCCTTCTTGCTATTTAGCATTATAGTATCGCTAGTTATAATCTATCCCTTAATTAGTAAGGTCTTAGACCTAATTAACTAACTAGGACTTCAGTTTACTAAATTTAAGGAGTAAGGTGTTATGGACCTTATATTAACAGTAGTACAGCTACTAAAAGAAGATATAAACAGATTAGTAGTAGAAGCGTGGGAGGCACTAGAACTAGTTAAACTATAGGATAAGGGGTAGCTAAGTTACATAATAGGTCACGTTACCGTTTTGGTATATAGGATCTATGGGATCTATAAGAAACGTTATATACTAAACATACCTCGCGTACCTTATATACTTAGTATTTCTTAGGCGCAGTTTATATATTTAAAGGACCACAGTCCTTACCTAGATAGTTCTTCTTTTTATAGTAAATCTTAGAATATAATTAGAGTTAATCTATTAGGCAACCACTCTACTAATTATTATTACGTTATTAACTTCTTATTTACCTATATACCTAGCTTATTAGTAAGTCTACCGTAGTATTTCCTATAAGGTTTCGTTATATATTTACTACCTAGTTATAGTATTAATAAAGTTAAATTATATACCACTAAAAGCACTAGTTATAACGCTATTTACGGTAGCTACAACCTTAGGATTAGAAGGGGATACTAATATAAAAGATACTAATTCGCAGCTTGTTACGGTAGATTAGTTATAGGAAATAGTTAATTAATTAATAGACAATAATTAAATATTTAAGGATAGAATTAATAGAATTAGAGCAGCTAAGGTTAAGTTACCATTAATTAAACGATTCTTAGGGGAGAAGTTAAAGCCTAAGGAATTCCTTATGCAAATGTACTTTAAGGTTATGCAGGAAGGGGCGAAGTTAGTAATACCTATGAACTAAATAGCGTATATAGGATTATTCCTAACAGGAAGAGTACTTAAATAGTTCAAACTTTATTTTACTAAAATCTAGATAAGTAGAATAATAATAATATTATTATTGTTCTTACGCCGATTTAGCTCTATGGCCATGCGGTACTACTTCTACTTTACATGATGGGAAAACCCAATATGGGATAAAAAACCCCCCCCTCAACCTGTTGTACACTCTCTGCTGTCTACTCCGCAGCCTATAAGTATCAAAGAGGCGTCTGCAGACGCCTACTCCTTCTATTTGGCAGGCCTCTCACCTGGCTAGCCTACTTTCTCCCCCTCTTTCCTTCTCCTCCTCTTGTAGAAGCTCCTCCGCGTAATAGAACTG
>Ga0307507_10004434_pt1 | contig 24922 bp, 12 predicted proteins | sample 7_EM_MG_FD_207223 | JGI IMG/M metagenome (GOLD analysis project Ga0307507, IMG submission 207223) | Populus trichocarpa ectomycorrhiza microbial communities from riparian zone in the Pacific Northwest, United States - 7_EM | ecosystem: Host-associated > Plants > Roots > Unclassified | place...
TCATACTAATTATATAAATTTCTATATATAGCTGAATGGAATTTTACTCAGACTAGTAAACTATCTTAGGGCAATTTTTATTATTTTATCTACTTACTATTTGATTTATTGATAATAAGTCAATCATAGGGTAGTGGGGAAATATTGGTTGCTATGGAGGGGTATGAAGACTTTGCGGACACGAGTGTACAGTACATAGCCCTTCAATTACGAGAATAATTGTTTCACGTTCAAGTTGTTTTCATCTTAACTTACAAGTTTTTTGTTTTCCTTCATGCAAGTGACCTATTCTTCTACAACTCTCCTTTCTAGTGTTTCCTATAATTAGCGCATCTCGAATACTATACCTTTCAAGTATGAAAACAATTCACTTCTTTAAACACAAGTGGATCAATATCGAGGTTTTAGGCCGTCGAACGCACTCCAGTTGTCACAGTAACAACGTGGGTAAGGGTTGCTGGAGTGCAGACTGGAAGTGCGGGGGCACTTACTTCGCCCCGAATTTGGAGGGTAAGTAAGCGCTATGATTGGAGCTTCTCGGGTGTGATTGCTACGGTCTCTGTATATTTTTGTCGGTCGCTCTAGTAGAGAATAATTATGCTCGCCAAGAAATCGAAGTGCGTTCGGCCACACCTGCAAAACCTCGCTTTCTCCTTGTTAGTATTATATCAAAGCCACCCGGTTTTTGCTCCTACTATCTTTTACTAAGCATCCTGATTTACAATACACCGTAACCACCCTTCAATCTACCCTCCCTCGCTAGTTTCCTACGCCCCCGCCCCTTGAAAAGCATTGCAGGAGCTTTTCGACATGTATTCGAGGCTCAGCAGAAGTGGTACCTTAAGAGTGGAAAACTAAGTTAAGAACTCTCTTCAAAAGGTAGCCTAGTATCACACATATGATACTTGCTACGGGAGTAGAGCTCTATGAACAGGGACATCAGTCAAGACCTAAAACTGAAATTTGATATTAGAAGTCGCGGTTGATTCCGGAAGTTACGGGAGTTTTGTGCCTTGTTTGGGGCATGATGGATCGTTCTAGAGCTTTGGTGATCAACTAAGAAGATTCTCCTGACATATCTTTCTTTTGGTATTCCGGGAGTGTGCGGAGGAATGTGGACATGGGTGAAGAAATGGAGATAGGTGGTGGGCCATGTAAGGATCAGGATGCTTTGATAACGTTATATTTATGTACCTGTTTTTGCCGTTAATTGAGATAACAAAGTTGTTGAATATACCTCCCCTGCCTTTCCTGCACAGTGCCCGGGTTCCAGGCGAATCCTCGCTCTACTACCTACCGCTGCGCTGCCTGTTTTCTCATCCTAATAGATATACCAATGTTATGTCATGATGCTGTCAACTGTATGATATACATTTATAGCTCAGATCCTAAGGCCTCGCATTGTTCGAATAATATGGTATGTTGCGATACTGTGGATAACTAACGCCTTAGGTAAATTACACGCGCAAATTACGGTGCCCGTAAACCGTATTTCATACCAAAATTCCTGATGTCGGGTAATCGTTTGTTACTTTCTTAGATCCCGGGGTCGAACTCTCTGAGCTCTCATTGTAATCCGCGAGTGAACCGCTGTTAGCCCTGTACTTCTCCGAACCTACCCTTCCCTAGGGCACCTATCCTCTTAGTTCTCCCTGATCTTTCGCTTTGTTAGAAGGATGTGGCAGACTTTCGTAGTTCCAGGAGTGTGACAGATTGTTCAGAGGCATTGCAGATAGTTCGGGGGAGAGCGATAGATTGTTTATCAGTTTACGGAATAGATTATACCGACATGTCTTTCCTTCGTTATCACGGGAGTGTACTGAGGAATAAGGGCATGTGGGGGAATAGAGAGATAGGCGTGGCGATCCATGGAAGGATCAGGACGTACTATTTATGTTCTACCTATACACCTGTCCCTACCGCTAGTTGGGTTTTAGAAGAGCTTGAGCGGACAAACTAAGTGCAAGCGGTGGAAGTTAAATTTTCACATCCTTCCCACAAAGTGCCCGAGCTCCGCGTGAATTCTCTCACTCTATCGTCTACCACTGTGCTACCCGTATTTTCCACCTTGACACGCTTTACTCCCAGATAAGTCTTTTCACATTTCTAGTAGCTATTACTGGTCTCGATAACGGCATCTGATAGGTTTATGCTAAGTTCTCGTATCGTATCGTACGCTATGTAAATTTACTTTAGAGGGATGTTGATAGGGGGGTGATGGGTTGTGATAGGCTGTGATCGGTCTTGGGGAGCGGAGTTGTTGAAAGTATCACTAGATGTGGGCACGAAAGAAATTACGAGAAGCAAGACTAAGGACAAGAGAGAAAAAATAAGGAATAGTAAGAAGGAAACCTTTAGTAACAGGGGCGGAGGCAAACAAAAGAAACAACACTAGTGTGCAAGCCAGCATTTGAAAGGTATAATACGACCACATTTCGCTTTGGACACGTAATCCCATTTCCGACACAAGCTATGGGGGGAATGAGAAATCTTGATGTTTGTATGCGTCGGGTGGGGGATATGAGTGGAGTTGAAAATGGAGTTGTGCCAGAGAATCGAAGTTCCTGTCGATCTGTCCCGAGGAGCATCTCTGGGGTTAATTCTCATCGGACAAAGTCCTCCAGCTGGCCACATGGCAATCCTGACACCCTTAACCGAGAATATCATAGCACAAGTACAAAATTTTGCGGTGAATCCATGAAACCCCCACGAGACTCCAGATGCGGTGCACAACAATCTACTGTAGGAATACGATCATACTCTAATAGTCAGTTTTCCTTGCATATGCAATATTTTAGTTTGGGATAGAGCGGTGTATTTCCCGTTTTGGGAGAGATTAGAGTACTGTACATGTCTATATATAACAATATATTTCCTATGGCTTCAGTTCCCTGATAGAAGCATGAAATATAGACTTTGTGCTACTAACCTGGCGTTCTCCCTAAAATGTCGCATGCCTATTGACACAATGCACCGAAAGGCGCATTTTGTGAAACAGGAAATAGGATAAGAGGATCAAAACTATCAAGGGCGGGGACAAAATTTGAGAGATTTTAGGAAATCTACTCTTGTTCGGCACCGGTAAGTTATCTCTCGTAACAAAAAATCTCCCACCGGCGGTGGGCAAGTATGCTATACTATACATCCTGAAAGGGTTTTAGCAACCTCTCGTGGACCCCTAGTCTTGGGGGCGAGGAGGTGCGACTATATCGGGAGTAAAAGCCATCCCCTTTGTATTTTTTTCCCTCCTCTTTTATGAATTTGCATTCGGAGGATGAAGTAGTGGAGCTTTTCTGCAGGATTGGTCCGCGGTTGAGCATGCATGAACAAGGACCGTAAAGTTGGCCAATATACCCACAAGCATTTACCACCCCTCCCTGCCCCTCCCTCGTTCTCAGACTTGGTCAGGCCTATAAAGCATACTTTCGATGTAACTTACTTGTTTTCGATGTACTTGTGCCATAAAATTAGCTTACCGGCAGAGTACTGAGGGTCTCAGCCCATACGGACGTCAAGCCTTTTATGCTCCATTTACGAACCGAGGCTCCCCGTAGCGTCCGAATAACACCGTAGGTTAATTACCGGACCACCAGCAACCGATACCGTATGGTAAACTACATGTGAAAGTTACGGGGCCTGTGGAAGGCGTTTTACACCAAAATTGATGTCGGGTAATAATTTCCCTTATTCTGGGACCCCGGGGCAGAACCCTCTGAGCTCTCGTTGTAATCCATGAATCGGCCGTCGCCAACCCCTATACCCTCGTAACGTCCCCTTCCCTATGTTTGAGGCATGAGGTTAGGCGGATATGCTGATATGCAGGTATTTGGGCATGCAGCTAGGAGATAAACGGTTATAGGGCATGTGGCCTTGTGGTTTGTAGGGATTAGGCATTTAGCAGTAGGTTGTTTTCAAATCCTATGCTGCTAGGCATAGGGTATCGGTTTCATAACTTTTTTGATCCCTCTTTCCACAGGGTATTAGGTATCGGGTGTTTAGTTCCATGGTTTCTTTCATACCCTATGCCACTAGGCATACGGGAGTTAGAACACTGGTAGGGCGTAGGCTTAGGGATCACGGAGGATCATGGGATATTAGGATGGTTCTAGATTGCTTGAGATCGCTAGATATCGGGCTTTGTCAGTAGAATGTGTTTCTTCAGAGTTCGTTGAATTTCGGGAGTGTTTTGTTGGTGTTAACTGGACGGAGAGATGTCTCCTGGCCTGTCTCTAGCTAGAGAGAGGGTAGCCAACTAGTCTACAGTTCCTCCATCTCCCGCCACTCCACTTAGAGCCTATTGCGACTGCACTTTTTTTCCTTCTCTTTTTTGTTTGCTTTATTTAGGCTCCATCACCCTATGCCACCTACCCCTTAATTACTCCCGGTCGTCTGCCTTGTTCCAGCACAACCCCTCCCTTGACATTTCTAGCAGCTATTACTAGCCCCGCTAGCGGCTCCCGGTAAGTTTGCCGCAAGTTCTCGGATCGTACTGGGACGTATCTTAGGTTATGTAAACTTACCTTTCGAACAATATTAGTAGGTAGTGTTCGAATAATACGGTACCTTACCGTACCTTATACGATTGATACCACACGGTAAATTACCGTAAATTACACTAGGAAGGTAAAATACTGACACACGTCATTCCCCACCTTAAATTCTGAAGTTGAGTAATCCTGTCTTGCATCCAATGCGTTTGTGAAGTTGGAGTAATCTAACCTCTAGCCTTTGGGGCCCACCACGTGGCAAATATTTGGCATATGCTTAAGCGAAGTCCATACAAATTGCAGTCCACTATATATAAACCTTCCCCCCACGAGGGCCCTCAGTACTGAAATTTCTCTTTTTTGTCCTTTTTTTGCATGAACACATCTGTGAACGTAACCTGAGGAAGAAAAAAAGCGGGGGGTTAAGAACGTTGAACTAGTAATGAAAGAATGACAGCTCCTGTTAGAAGTTATTGGGAGTGGGTGAGCAGAAGCGAGCAGTAACACGAGTTTAGTGAGGAGCGATTTCTGAAGTGGGCGAATAGCTTGTATTGCTAGCTAGACAAAAGAGAGAGATTGAGGGAGAGAAGAAAGTAAAGAAAACAAGGGGAAGAAGAAAGGGGAACGTAGTGTTGAGAGGGGAGAGAGGGTGACGCAAGTGCTCACGAGGTGTCACTCGTGACCACAGCAACAGAGTAAGCGAGAGCACAACCGTGACTATAGTTTCCAACAGCTCCTGTATCTGCTGAGCTAGGCATTCTTGGCAACGATATGAGTATCATACTAAGATTATGATCTGAAGCTTTATGACGGTCGTCAAACGGCATCTAGTAAGTTTACCGCACGTTACTGTATGGTATCGTATGGTAACTTGCCGTACCTTACCTTTCGAACTCAATTGGTAGCCGAGTGATGGGCTGTGATGGCTTTTCGTGCTCGAGTTATTGGAACTACCACTGGATGTGAGCACGAAAGGAAGCGTGAGAAGCGCGATTAAGAACAGGGGGTAAGAAAGGAAACCGGGTAATATGACGTGGAAGCGCACACAAAAGGGAGACTTTGGTACGAGGTAGCATTAGAAGGCACAACGACATTTTTTGCTTAACACGCAATCACTATTTCCGACACGGGCTATGGGGGGATTGAGGAATTTTCATGTTTGTATGCACTAGGGGAGGTGTAGAAGTGGTGTTTAAAATGGAACTGTGTCAGAGAACCGAAGCTCCTGTAGATCTGTTCAGGCGAGCATCCTTGGGAGATTGAGTTTCGTTGGACAAAGTCCTCTGGCCGACCACACCCTAATCTCAACACCCCTAACCGAGGATATCATAGTACGAGTACAAAGCTTTGATGTGAGTCTATGCGCTCCCAAAAACTCATGATACGCTACTGCAATAGTGTTAAAATACGGTCACACTTAGATGTTTGGTTTTCTTTTGCATATGGAATGTTTCAGTTTAGATAGAGCAGTGTATTTCTCATTTCTGGAGAGATTAGAGTACAGTACATGCTCGCACAAATCACAAGGGTTTCCTATTATTTTAGTTCTCTGATTGAGGCATGAAATATCACAAGCCTGTCGACATAGTGAATTGAAGGGACATCTTGCCGGATAGGACATAGAATCAGATAATCAAAGCCATCACGGACAAGAACGGAATTTAAGAGGTTAAATGAAACGTACTCTTGTTTGGTAAGTTACCTATCATAACAAAAATATTCCCATTGGCGGTGGGCCGCACCCTCTTTTCGAGCATGTTGTACTCGGGTACTTGCCCATGGTAGAAAAGGAAGGACAACTTTGGGTGACGAGACAAGGATTTTGAGTGAAGATCGATAGGGGATAGTGGAAAAATCGGGGTGTTACATGATGCCACTAACCTGGAGTAGCTGCACTCTGTGTTTGGCTGTTATTCTAAATCTATGGATTTTTATAAAGATTCCATAAGGCTAAGCTGAGACCCGAGAAGGAATCAAAGCTTTTTGAATGGTTCTTTTAGGGGGCTTATAGAAATGAGGATATTGAACTGCATATTGATACTTGAAGATACCGACTCCTTCAATCCAGATTCCAGGTGTCTGCCAAGCCCAGAATCTTTCCACTAGTGCCAACTGTCTCCTAACTACCCCACATGATCTTGCTAATCCTTTTTTCCGTCCTTTTCTACCATGGATGAGTACTGTGCTTGGGTGTAAGGGCAAGTGATCGGAAAAAAAGTGGTTGGTGCAACACCAGCGGTTTTCCGATCACTTTTTGCTCCAGACTGGTATGATACTTGTACTAGTACACCCCTCTAAGGTTTTTTCTAACCTCAAGTAGCCCGAGAGACGTAAGTGGGCTATGGCAAAATTTCCTGGTTGGATCCTAGGTCTGCAGCCTGCGGGAAAAAAATACGTTGAAATTTGGGTAAACCCAATAGTCTAACTACTGCCATGCCCGGGTATTTTTTGCCACAGGGTATACGACAGCGGTGTTGCCTATCTCTCTTGTGATCTTGTTTTTTCTCTTTTTACGAAGATGCAGGCGGAGAATGCCTTAGGTCTTAGCAGAGCTTTTCTACAGGGTTCGTCAGCGAGTGAGTTCATGTATGCGCCGAACCTTTCCTAAGCCTCCCTAACCCCGCACTCTTTTTAGCCTATCATACAAAGTGCTCGGGTACCGTGGGAACTTGAATAATTGAACCGTGTGCTATGTCGTCGGACTTCCCTCTCTCAGTAAGGTCAAGAAATATTGTTTTTTTGTCTCAGCAGGGGAGAAGGGGCTGTGTTTTTGCTGTGTTTTTTACCCCTATTCCAGAGAAGGGAATTTCGGACTTCATAGCACACGGTTCAATTATTCGAGTTTTTACGGTACACTCTAGGTGTGTCATATTACTACTGTACTCGAGTACGAGTACAACTGCTATAATAAAAGAACTCGTGGGATCAAAATTATCCTACCATAAACATAATAGTAGTTTTTATTTATTATGGCATGTAGAGACATATGCGGAAGAAAAAAAAGGCAATAGGAGAGAAAATATAGTGTTCTTTTTTGGCTTTTCCTACGAGCACATAACCTTTGAAGTACTCGCACTGTACTCGAGTACTTGAGGTGAAAACATCTTCTTGACTGTCGGTTGGGCCGATGATTGGTCCGGAACAATAGATCATAAAAACAGGCTCTAGCTTCGACCAGTGGTCTACTAGAAGCCATAATATATAAGCTCAAGCCGCCCGCGCTCTAGACTAGTAGGAAGACGAGAATTTTATTGAGGTGCCTGTGTATTCACGGTTGTGTTCGGGTAATACAGATGCCATGGGTAAGCCACCGCACGGTTGCGAACCGCCAATGCCATACTGGTACTAGAGTACTGTGCTCTGCAGTACTGTGAATTACCGGTAGCGAGCGCAGTAAGAGATCTTTTCTCAATCGCTGGATCTTTTCTTTTTGCTAAGATCCGGGGCTGATCTACAAGCGAAATCTGGGGTGCTCAGGTGCGCTGGTGCTGGCTAGGAGCTTTCTTCGCACTACCGATATGGGGTTGGTAACATAAGTGTAACTGGACTAGGGCACACTTGCGCAACGCCAAAGCCTTATAAGATAAGTTGCCGCCCCCTCTTTCCCCACGGCCCACAGATCCCCTCGAGCTTCGAGAGAAGCCAAATTCTTATTGCGCACGATTCCTGCCAATCTCTCTCAGAAAAGGAATTCAAATAATTTACTCTAGCGCAGATGTTGCCAGGGCGCCAGCAGGTCACCGGCAACATCAACTCGTTCAACGCGTTGACGAGCTACAACAATATTGTCAATATCGCTGCAGGACCAGACGCTGAGAGGCACCAAATTCTGCTCTGGCTATCGCCACTTGAACCACAACAACGACACGAGAGTGTGCGAACTGATAGACTCGGTAGTGTGGGAAACTGGGTACTCAAAACTGACGAGTTCCGAGAATGGTGTGATACGAAAGATAGCTGCGTTGAGCCAGTGCTGTTCTGTTGCGGGAGTCCAGGAGTGGGGAAAACATATCTCAGGTAGGAATGCCTGCTGTGTAGAGGGGGGAATGCGGGTGTCACTGACGATTACCAAATAATAGCTCCCTGGTGATTGATGACCTGTGCGATCAGGCTGCGGGGAAAGACATTGCTGTGGTGGGACTATACTGCGATTTCCTTGCCCAGCAGGAACAGTCTACCACAATCATGTTGGGTGCCATACTCAGACAGCTTGTCAGCAGAGGAGGGATCCCAGAGCATATACGAGACACTTTTCAGAATGCTAAACAAGAGTTTGGCGGCCGACGTCTTCGACTTCCCGATATGATAGAAATTCTGAAGAAGACCATTATACCACTACAGCGGATATTCGTATGTATCGACGCGTTAGACGAATCGGCTCCGGAACACCGACGGGAGCTCCTTGAGTCACTACAAGAGATTGTTCGGGTATCACCAAACATGCGAATACTGCTCACTGGGAGGCCCCATATCGACGACGAAATCGCAGAATATTTTAGCAAGGCGGTTAGGATACCTGTCATTCCTACCCAGGAGGATATTAAGAGTTATCTGGAGATAAGGCTGAGACGTGACACGACTCCCAAAGCAATGGATGATGAACTGCGGGCGGATATTATGAGAGTTATTCCGGAGAAGATCTCAGAAATGTAAGCAATATCAAGTACATTTCTAATACAAGTGCAAGTTATTATTCACTAACCGTGATATCTAGCTTCCTTCTTGTTTCTCTGAACGTTGATGCAATCCTAGGCGAGATTACTCTCCATCAGAGAAGGAAAAAGCTTCATGAGATGACCAAAGGGGAGGGTCTGGGGGGTGCTTACGCCGCAACTTTATCACGAATAAAGGCACAGCAAAGAAGTAGATCAAAACTCGGAATGGAGGCTCTAATGTGGATATCGCATCCGGAGCGACCATTACGTATCGGCGAGTTATGTCACGCCCTTGGGGTAGAAGAAACATCTATGGACTTAAATCCTCGGAATATCCCTGCGATAGAAACACTACTAGCATGCTGTTTGGGGCTTGTCACGATCGAGAAGTCTTCATCTACCATCCGCCTTGTTCACTACACTCTGCAAGAATACCTCTCCCATAATCCTAACTTCATCAAGCCTCACTCTACGATTGCTGAGGTCTGTTTGACCTACCTCAACTTTCGCTATGTTAGGAGTATTTCGCCTACTATTCGTTCAGTCCCACCAACCATCCCTTTTGTAGAATATGCTTCTTGTCACTGGGGTACACATGCTAAGCGAGAAACGACTACAAGTGTGAAAAATCTTGCATTGAAACTACTCGATGGATACCATGAGCACATATCATTGAAGATAATGTTATTGCGTGAGATGGCCTTTTGGGACCGGCCTATTAATCAGGAAGGTAGGCCTAAGGGATTTACAGGGCTTCACGGTGCCGCATACTTCGGATGTGTGGAGATAATGGTTGCATTATTAGAGCTGAATAAATGGGATGTGCAGGCAACCGATCTGAAGGGCAACACAGCAATCGCCTGGGCTGCTAGGAGAGGGCATAAAGGGGTCGTGAGGATACTGGTGGAAAGAAGCGATGTCAATCCCGACACAGCTAACGACGATGGCCGAACACCGCTCTCATGGGCAGCGCAGAATGGGCATGAGGGAGTCGCGAGGATACTGCTAGAACGAAACGAGGTCAATCCCAACACGCACGACAAATTTGGCCGAACACCGCTCGCTTTTGCCGCCGGGAATAAGCGTGAGAGGGTCGTGGGGATGCTGCTGGGACGAAGCGACGTTAATCCTGACACAGCTGACATCCAGCTTGGCCAAACACTGCTCTCGTGGGCTGCCGAGAATGGGCATGAGCAGGTCGTGAAGATACTGCTGGAACGGAACGACGTCAATCCGGACACAGCTAATGATGATGGTCAAACACCGCTCTTGTTTGCCGCCGAGAATGGGCGCGATGGAGTCGTCAAGATACTCCTGGAGCGGAACGACGTCAGTCCTGAAAGAGCTAACGATGATGGCCGAACACCGCTCTGGTTTGCTTCTGAAAATGGGCATGAGGGGGTCGTAGGAATACTGCTGGGAAGGAACGACGTCAATCCCAACACACCTGATAAATATGGCCAAACACCGGTCTCGCAGGCCGCGCAAAATGGGCACGAGGGGGTTGTGAGGGTACTGCTGGAGCGAAACAACGTCAACCCCGATAGACCTGATACCGGATTTGGCCGGACACCGCTCTCGTGGGCAGCGCAGAACGGGCATGAGTGGGTCGTGAGGAGACTGCTGGAGCGGAACGACGTCAACCCCGACACAGTCGACACTTTATTTGGCCAAACGCCCCTCTCGTGGGCTGCGCAGAATGGGCATGAGGCGGTCGTGAGGACACTGCTGGAGCGAGACGACGTCAATCCCAACACGCCCGACAAATATGGTCGAACGCCGCTCTCGCGGGCTGCACAGAATGGGTATGAGGGGGTCGTGAGGGTGATATTAGAACGAAACGACGCCAATCCCAACACAGCTGATACCCTATTTGGCCAAACACCGCTCTCGTGGGCTGCGCAAAATGGACACCAGCCAGTCGTGAGGGTACTGCTAGAGAGAGACGACGTTAATCCTGGTAAGGCTGACAAATGTGGCCAAACGCCAGCCTCGCGGGCTGCCCAGAATGGGCACCAGAGAATTGCAAAGTTGCTGCCGGACTGGCCTGATTTCGTCCCCACATATGCGGCAAACCAGCAACCAACAGAGCTCTTCTCACCCGAGCCGCCTGAGTTATCCGAACCCCCTTCCAAAATCACCTCCAGGTTTTGGCACCTAAGGATAAAGTCCAACTCTTCTCGCTCCACCTACTAGACATATTGTTTGGGCTCCCCCCCACCAATCTTGTTTACATCTGTTGTCCGTTAGGACTTTTCTCTACTCCCTTCTCTCTACATATGCCCCTTTTAATTGCCTTTTATTCCCCATACCCCTTGAGTTAAGTTATTCCGTTCCTGTCCATACTTAACTCCGTATACACTTGTATTACCGCATAACCTGCACAGCAACCTTGTTGTATTATATGATGAACGAGTTGGATCAAACCCTCATATTAGGGTTTTTAGGTCATACCTCAGGGTGTATGCTATGATTTTCCTGTACTGGCACAAAAAAATCGCGGATTTAACAAAAACAAAAAATATCAAACCCCTCATAGATATAAGCATAAGTTATATAATATTATAGTCACATCACGTATTATATAAGCCTAGGCGCGCTGCAGGAATCGACAGAGAAGAGTTATAGTGAACGATTTACACGGCCTGGTCTATTATTCTTCCTTTCTCGCTTTTTTCCATTTTCTCTCTGCCCCCGCCCCTTCCCCAGTCGCTTATTTACCGGATTGCGAGATAAACCCACCAATACCAAAGACATCTTGCTCCCGCAACCTATTTTTGAGCATCACAATCTACAATACACCCTGCCCTCGCCGACCAAACCACTCCTTTCCCCTCACCCCGCCTCGCTCATTCTGTAGACCCCACTGCTCAAAGATCATTCTAGGAGCATTTCGATATGTACTGTACTGGAAGCTCAATAGAAGGGGCACCTTCGATGTGGGAAACTAGCTTAAGGACTCTCTCCAAAAGCCAACTTAGTACTATACGTGCGTACGGTACCTGCGGCAGGGTAGAGTACAGTGGGCATATGTATCAGTTAGGTCCTAAAACCGAAGGCTGATATACCTAAATTATATGCTATGACTCTATCAGCTACATGATATGTTTACAGCTCAAACCCTGATTTCAAATAGTGTTTAAATAATACCGTATATTCCCTTATTATAAATAGCCGATAACGTACCGTAAAATATCGAATAATTGAACAATGTGCTATGTCTTTAGGGTTGCTTCCTCTGGTAAGGTCTGGTGTTTTTTGTTTTTTTATGACTCTCGGAGGGGCTGAGCAGCTCTTTTTTGCCGCGATTTTCACCCCTTTTCCGAGGTAGGGAATTCCCGACGACATAAGTTAGCGCATTGTTCAATTATTCGAGATTTTACGGCACTGTAAATTAGACGAGGAAGTTACCCTGCGTGGAGACTACATTTTGCAGGAAAATCTTTGATGTCGGGTAATCGTTTGTCTTGTCCTGGGGCCCCGAGGCCGGACTCTGTAGGGTCTCCTTGTAATGGGTGAGCATCTACTATCCCCCATACTCCTCCTAGCCTTCCCTCCCCTTGGCCACCTATCCAGCTAATTCCTCCTGATCCTTCGCTTCACCTCATGATTACTTTTTCTCATATTTTTGGTAGCTGTTACTAGCCCTGCTGATGGCGTCTGGGAAGTTTACCATAAGTCTTCGTATCCTATCGTATCGTATGCCATGTAAGATTACTTTTCCCACTGTGTTGGTAGGCGAGTGATGGGTTGTGACGTACACTAGGGGCTTGGTTTGCCAGAAGCATCACTAGATGTGAGAACGAATTAAATTGTGAGAAGCGACATTAAGGACAAGAGAGAGAAGAGCAGAGAGATAAACAGGGAAGCCTAAGTGACAGGATACGGAAGCAAAGACAAGAGGGTAACTTTGATGCAAGCCAGTTTATGGCAGGTACGACAACATTTTGTGTTGGACCCCGAATCACCACTTCCGACTCAAGTTATGGGGGGGATGGGAAATTTTGATGTTTGTATGCACCGGGGGAGTATGGAAGCGGGGTTGGAAATGGGTTTGTGTTAGAGAACTAAAGTTCCTTTTAATCTATTCGGATGAGCATCCTTGAGGGATTAAGTCTCGTCAGACAAAGCCTACGGCTAGCCACATGGGAATCTCGACATCCTTAGCCGAAGATATTATAGCACAAGCACAAAGTAACGGAGTAATCCCATTGTTGGCTGTTAGTTTGGGGCATACTGATAGGATCCTGGCCAGGCTTGGTATCCTGAGGGGACTTGTATCTGGCGATGTGGGATCGTGAGCCAACCAACGCTTGTTGACCGCCACTAACTGTATTTGTTCTAGCTTAGAACTTTCTTTCCCCACCAAGTAATCAACCAATTCTTTTCCTTTCGTACCACATTTTTCCTCATAGCCTAGACCGGGTGTGCCCTCAGCGAGGCGATGCCCTCAGCGAGACTTGGCAAATATTAGCAGGCAGTTTTGGCTGAACGTGCCCTTCTTTCCTGCTAAGACTCGCTGAGGGCACACCCGGTCTAATTTCTACTTGTGCTTTATCGATTCACCATCACAAGGTTTTGCGGTCAATCAATGCAACCCACGAGGCTCTATATACCGCACTACAACAACCTTAAAATACGATCATACCCCAATAGTTAATTTTCTTTTCATATGCAATATTTCAGTTTGGCATAGAGAAATACATTTCTCAAGTGGACCCCGTCTTGAGCCCCAGGAGGTGCAAGTGGGTCAGGAGCAAAACCTCCCAGTCGTGTCCTAGACCCACAACTTGCAGCGGAGACCACTGTAGCATTTCAGTAGCCTAAACCCCCCAAACCACTACTTTGCTGAGGAATATCTCGCCACAGGGTATACAGCGGCAACGCGGCCTATATCCCCCGTGATCTTTTTTTATTTTTTATTTTTACGAAGATGTACACAGAAAATACGGTACGCCTCGGTAGACCTTCTCTATAGGGTTCTTCAGTTATTGAGCTGTGGGCTGAACTGGAACCACAGAGTGAGCTAATACTCGTATATCCGCCAAATCTTTACTGAGCCTCCCTAACCCCCCCCCCTGGTTCTCTCTGACTTAGCCTAGCATATAATGTATACTTCCTATGTATAATATTATAAAAAATCACCTGCTATAAAAAAATCCTATAGTGTGTGTGTAGTTTATAATCGTAATTTTCCTTTATTATAGTAGGTAGAGATATACGCAAACGTAATTTCAAAATAAAAGATAATAAGAGAGAAAATTATTGAGAATCACAGGCGCTTTGTGATGTGATTGATAGCATGACCTTGGCGCATCAGGAACAGCTGCGACATATTTTGAATTCATTATTTCTCTAGAAAGGACAAACGAGAATAATCTAGCAGTTAGAGAAAGAAGTAGGAGCTAGGAGCGATATAAAGGAGTCAGGGTGAAGAGAATAGAAGAAATGAAGAAATGAAGAAATGAAGAGGAAGGAAGAGGAAGGAAGAGGAAGGAAGAGAAGGGGCGCGGCGGATGTTATCGTGAGGAAAGTGAGGCTAAGAAAGGAAGCAGATGTAATGCGGAAGTTTTCTGATTTACGTATTTAATGATGCTCGTTTTTCTCCAAAATGCAATGATAGAATTAAGATCAAGACATCCTCCTTCGATATCAGAGCTTCTAAGTGAGCGCTAAGCCAGCAGACCGTTTCGAACAAAAAAAGCATTATGTTCTTCTGTTCCTCCTATGAGCGCATATGGGTTTTCAAGTACTTGGGGGAGGACATTGTCTAGACTCTCGCTTAGGCTTATAATTAATTATGAGTAATGGGATGATATAACCAGGCTTTGATTTCAACTAGTAGTCTACTAGAAGCCAAATTGTATAAGCCTATGCTATCTACGCTTTGGAAAAGTAGAAAGAGGCAAGATGCCAACTGGATTAAAGTGCCTGTCTATTCGTCAGTGTCCCGAAAGGTTCGGGGGCCCCACGGGGCCCGGCGGGGGGACTGCCAAGAGCCCCGGGTGTGACTGGACCACCTTTAGTATTCTATAGTCTACCCAGGGTAGTGGAATCCTACGACGGCGGTGGATGGCTCTAACAGCAGGCCCTATAGGATGAGACAGTCCTTTTCACGATAGGGTAGGACTATAGGCGATGCCAAGGGACGCCCGGTGGGGATGCGAGACGGCGGAGGAGTGTCGTGGATAGAGGCGTTGAAAACGTAGGTAATGATGGGAGTGAAGGATTCTACGGAGTGAAGGGATGTGGTTCAAGTGAACAAGGGTAATTTGCATTTAAGCGGTTAAGGGGTTGTGAGATAGCTTGGGAAAGGAAAGGAAAGGAAAGCAAGGGCAAGAAGGAAGGGGGTTTTATAGGAGAAAAATCTTCGGCGCTTCTGTGTCCCATGAGGGCACACACGTACTAATGCCTACGAGTGTGGGTATTCCAACAGGGACGGCGGGGGAAGGGGTGATGCTTCGTGATTTCGCCTCTACCTACCTCTACCCCTAAATCTAGTCAAACAAATGGAATGAATGACTCGGGTAGGAATCTCGGAATTTAGCTTGTTGATATGCCTTCTGCTCAAGAATGAATCTTCGGGTTTTATCTGCTGTTTCTATTAACAAATTTAGGCGCATTCGACAATCCAAGGGAGCATTACTGGGCTAGTAAGCATATTCCCAATTCTATAGGATGGTGAAGCACCCATGGATATGGGGGTCGATGTGAGATCGGTCGACGAGCAATGGATAAATAAAGTGGTGTGCAACCATAAGAAGTGCGTTTTAGTCATAATATAAAAGAGGGTGGGGGCGAGGGATGAGGGACTACCGGTACTGGTACTCGTAATTATCTGATGGTTGTGAACACGACTGCTATTGCATGGGCAAAAAGTGGGTCGGAGCCTCAAAATTTTCGTGTATGCAATGGCAGTCGTTTTCACAAAGGTCAGAGAATTTCGAGTGGGGATAATTGTCTAGGTTTGACATGTATGAGACCGCTGGGCCTAGTGCCCATCCGTTTCTTCGGCTGCTAGGGGCAGGGAGTCGGCTCGCCCAAACAATGACGGACTATAGCCCAGCTCTGTCCCATCCTGCCTCCAAGACGAATGAACTGGACCGGTGAGAACACTGGTATTCACAGTTGTTTTCAAATAATACTTCCAGTATGCTGCTGTATGAGCGCCGCGAATCACCTATCGTACCGTGCCAAGCGTAGTGCGAGCAAGCGGTATTTTCCATTCAAACGTTTGACCCCTCTTCTCGCTAAGATCAAAGGCTGATCTACGGGCGACATCCGGTGGTGTGCGGGCTTCAGCCTAGAGCTTTTTTAGCACTGCCGACAATAATTAGGCTAGCGCATACTTGTGCAACGCCAGAACCTTACTCGAGTACAAGTTGCTGCTTCCTCTCTCTTCAAGTCTAAGAGATTCCCTCAAACCCAAATTCTCACTGCGCAAAACCGCTCCCTATCCTCACAATAAGGGAATTCAGATAGTTAGCTCTAGCGGAGATGTTTTCTGGGCGTCAGCAGGTCACCGGCAATGCCCACTCGTTCAACACATCGACGAACTACAATAATAATATTGTTAACATCAATGCAGGACCAGACGCCGAGAGGCACCAAATCCTGCTCTGGCTATCACCACTTGAACCACAGAAGCGGCACGAGGGTGTGCGAGCTGACAGACTCGATAGCGTGGGGAACTGGGTACTAGAAACCAACGAGTTCAGAAAATGGTGTGATACGGAAGATGGCTGCGTCGAGCCAGTGTTGTTTTGTTATGGAAATCCAGGGGTGGGAAAGACCTATCTCAGGTAGGAAGGCCTTTTGTCAAGAGAAAGACAATGCGGGCGTGGCTAACGATTAGCAAATAATAGCTCCCTAGTAATTGATAACCTGTGTGATTATCATGCTGTAGGGAAAAACACTGCCGTAGTGGGAGTATACTGCGACTTCCTTGCCCAGCAGGAACAGTCCACCACAATCATGTTAGGCGCCATCCTCAAGCAACTTACCAACAGAGGAGGAATCCCAGAGCATATACAGGAGGCTTTTCAGAAGGCCAAAAAAGAGTTTGGCGGCCGGCGTCTCCGACTTCCCGAGATGGTAGAAATCCTGAAGAAGACTATTATATCGCTTCAGAGGATATTTGTATGCATCGACGCTTTGGACGAATCGGCTCCGAAACACCGACGGGAGCTCCTTGAGTCACTGCAGGAGATCGTCCGGGTGTCACCAAACATGCGAATATTGCTCACTGGGAGGCCCCATATTGACGGCGAAATCGTGGAATTTTTTAGCAAGGCAGTTAGGATACCTATCAGTCCTACCCAAGACGACATTAAAAATTATCTGGAAATGAGGTTGAAGGGCGATACCATGCCAGAAGCAATGGATGGCGAATTGCGGGCGGATATTATGAGAGTCATTCCGGAGAAGATCTCAGAAATGTAAGCAAGAATATAAAGTACATTTCCAACACCGGCTTAAGACATTATTCACTAAATGTGATTTCTAGTTTCCTTCTCGTTTCTCTGAGCGTTGGTGCAATCCTAGGCGAGATTACCCTCTATCAGAGAAGGAAAAAGCTTGACGAAATGACCAAAGGGGAGGGTCTGGGAAGTGCTTATGCCGCAACTTTATCACGAATAAAGGCACAGCAAAGAAGTAGGTCAAAACTCGGAATGGAGGTTCTAATGTGGGTATCGCATTCGGAGCGGCCATTACATGTCAACGAGATATGTCACGCCCTTGGGGTAGAAGAAGGATCTACCGAGTTAAATATTCGGAATATTCCTGCGATAGGAACACTACTAACATGCTCTCTGGGGCTGGTCATAGTCGAGAAGTCCTCGTCTACCCTCCGTCTTGTTCACTATACTCTACAAGAATACCTCTCCCATAATTTCAACTTGTTCATTAAGCCCCACTCGATGATTGCTGAGGTCTGTTTGACCTACCTCAACTTCCGTCAGGTCTGGGGCATTTCGCCTACTCTTCGTTCTGTCCCACCAGCCATTCCTTTTGTCAAATATGCTTCTTGTTACTGGGGTACACATGCCAGGCGGGAAACGACTAAAAGTGTCAAAACACTTGCATTAAAACTACTAGATGGATACGATAAGCACATATCATCGAAGATGCTGCTATTGCATAGAATGAGCATTTGGGACCGGCCATTGGATCGGGAAGACTGCCCTACGGGATTTACAGGGCTCCACGGTGCCGCATACCTCGGATGTGTGGAGCTGATGGTTACTTTATTGGAGATGAATAAATGGGATGTGCAGGCAACCGATCTAAAGGGTAACACAGCTATCGCTTGTGCCGCCAGAGGAGGGCATGAGGAGGTGGTGAGGATACTACTAGAACGGGGCGATGTCAATCCCGATACGGCCGACAAATATGGCCTAACACCGCTCTCACGGGCTGCGCAGAATGGGCATGAGAGAGTTGTAAGGATACTACTGGAACGGAACGACGTCAATCCCAACACATCTAACGAATATGGCCGAACGCCGCTCTCATTTGCTGCTGGGAATGGTCATGATGGGGCCATTAGGATACTGCTGGGACGGAACGACATCAATCCCGACGCATCTGATAAATACGGCTTAACACCGCTCTCGTGGGCCGCGCAGAACGGGCACGAGGGGATAGTGTGTACACTGCTGGAACGGAACGACGTCAATCCCAACGCACCTAACGAATATGGCCTAACGCCGCTCTCCCTCGCCGCCGAGAATGGGCACGAGGGAGCTGTGAGGATACTGCTAGAACGGAACGACGTCAACCCCAACGCACCTAACAAACACGGCCGAACACCACTGTCGTTTGCTGCCGGGGCTGGGGATGAGGGGATTGTGAGGATACTGCTGGGACGGAACGACGTCAATCCCAACACACCTGATAAATATGGCCTAACACCGCTTTCGTGGGCTGCACAGAATGGGCATGAGGGGATTGTGGGGGCACTGCTAGAACGGAACGACGTCAATCCCAACACATCTAACAAACACGGCCGAACACCACTCTCGTTTGCTGCCGGGAGTGGAGACGAAGGGGTTGTGAGGATACTGCTGGGACGGAGCGACGTCAATCTCAACGCATCTAACGAATATGGCCGAACACCGCTCTCATTTGCTGCTGAGAATGGGCGTGGGGGTATCGTGAAGATGCTGCTAGAACTGAACGACATTAATCCCAACGCACTTGATAAATACGGCCTGGCACCGCTTTCCTGGGCTGCACAGAATGGGCACGAGGGGGCTGTGAGGATACTGCTGGAACGGAGCGACGTCAATCCCAACACATTTAACAAACATTGCAGAACACCACTCTCGTTTGCTGCCGGAATTGGGCATGAGGATATCGTGAGGACACTGCTGGGACGGAACGACGTCAATCCGGACACATCTGATAAATATGACCTAACACCACTCTTGTGGGCTGCACGAGGTGGGCATGAGGGGGCCGTGAGGATATTGCTGGAGCGGAACGACGTCAATTCCAACACGCCTAACAAATATGGTCGAACACCGCTCTCGTTTGCTGCTGAAAACGGACATGAGGGAGTCGTAGGGGTACTACTAAAACAGAACGACGTCAATCCCAATGCATCAAACGAATATGGCCGAACACCGCTCTCGTTTGCTGCCGAGAACGGGCATAAGGGGCTCATTGGGATACTGTTGGGACGGGGCAATGTCAATCCCAACACGCCTGATCAGTCTGGCCGAACACCGCTCTCGTTTGCTGCCGGGAATGGACATGAGGGAGTCGTGAGTATACTACTAGAACAGGACGACGTCAATCCCAATACATCCAACGAATATGGCCGAACACCGCTCTCGTTTGCTGCCGAGAACGGGCAAGTGGAGGTAGCGAGGATACTGCTGGAACAGAACGACGTCAATCCAAACATATCTAACGAATATGGCCGAACACCGCTCTCACTTGCCGCCGAGAATGGGCGTGAGCGGGTCGTGAAGATACTGCTGGAACGGAACGACGTCAATCCGGACACAGCTGACACTTTATTTTGCCAAACGCCCCTCTCGTTTGCTGCTGAGAATGGGCACGAGCGGGTCGTGAGGATGTTACTAGGGCGGAACGACGTCAATCCTGAAATACCTGATAAATACGGCCTAACACCACTCTCGTGGGCCACGCGGAATGGGCATAAGAGGATTGCGGAGTTGCTACGAGACCAGCCGAGTTTGACCCCTAGATATGTAGCCAGAATGCAACCATTAAGGCTCCCTCCCCCCGAGCCGCCCCAGCTATCTGAACACCCTCTCAAAAGGACCCGTAGGTTCTGACGCCCAACGATGCAATCCGATTCCTCTCCCTCCACTTACCAAACATACCCCCCCCGGCAATGGAAGAGACCTCACGAAACAAAATCAAGAGCTCTCTACAAGCAGACTGACCAGTCACAGCAGATGCCAGCTCCCCATATTGGATCATTCACCCTAGAATTTCTCACTATTTCATTGCCCTCTACACCCCTTGCTTCATTTTTTGGGTTTTATTTAACCGTAGTCCATTAGCACTTTTCTCTACCCCCTTCAGTATATATACGCCCTTTTGATTTGTCTTTTGTTTCCCATACCCATTGAGTTAAGTCATTCCGTGCCTGTCCATGATCAGCTTTCCATATCTATTGTTGCATAACTTAGACAGCGACCGTGTTGTATTATAGGGGGGGAGTATAGAAGCTTCATAGATATAGATATAAGTTACACAGACACATCCTATATACACGAGAGTGGATGGGCTACGGGGATCAACGGACCAGAGTTTGTGGTGAGCGATTTACAGAGTTCGGCCTATTTTTCCTCTTATCCCTCCCCTTTTTCGTTCTTCCTTCATGCCACCCTACCTTCGCAACGCGTCTATTTACCGGATCACGAGATAAATCTTTCTCCTTATTAAAACTAATGGCGTCTAACTCTTTGCTCTCGCTACCCCTCTTTGAATGTCACAATGTTCAATCCACCGTACCCACGCCGTCCAATCTACCCTGCTATTCACCTTTCCTCGCCGATCCCGTAGGCCCGCGCTGCTCGAAAAGCAGTGTAAAATGTTTTTAATACGCATCGGAAGCCTAATAGGAGGGGCACCTTAAGGGTGGGGGACTAGGTTGGGAACCCTTTCTAAATGTTAGCTTAGTGACATACGTAGAATACCTGCGATGGTGGTAGAGTGCTATGAGCAAGACCATATAAATCCTAAAACTAAATGTTGATACACCAATATTATACGTTATGATGCTGTTAATCACCGACATAATAATTATTATGATGTGTTATATATCTCCTGCCTAAACCATGGCTCCTTAAAGTGTTTAAATAATACGGTATCATACGTTCCTGGATTATCGACCGTACCATAAATCACAGCTGCAAGGTACAATACCTAAAAAACGGCATTTCTGACCTCAAATCGCCACGCCGGGTAGTGCCGTCTTTTGCCATAAGAGCCAGTGTTGCAGAAGGTGCCGACGAATTAATCCCCCATAGCACGTTGATTTTAGGTAGCCAACCGGCAGAGATTAGAGTATGGCTAGACAAATGACCAGAAGATGAGGTTTGGCAGCGAGCATATGAGGTGGATTGTGCGTAGGAGGGTACCACTGGGGAAGGGCCCAGCCCGACCCATTATATTCTTGTCTGCGATTCCGGAGGTCGATTATCTATTTAAAACCCTCAATTAAGTCCTCTCTTCCTCTCAAGATGCCCTATGCAAACCCTCCTCTCCCCCTACATCTCCACCGAGCTCTAAATTACTGTCCCCACACCAGCCCAGTTAACGGAGCCTAGGAGGCCTCTGCCAAGTTACCGCATCGCATCGTATACTATTATATCGTATCGCACGATATAATATAACACTATGAACCTACGGTTCGCATACTACCGAGTGATCGGGGATGGCGGTGCTAACATGCAGAGCCTTCCTACTCGTTGTTTGCTAACGGGTATGCCGGGACGGCTAGTTGTGGGTTTGTTCGGCGGCACTTCCGTGAACGGAGTTTTATGCATAGTGCGCCCGCTCTCGTAGATAAACAAAGGAATGAACCTTGTATCATAGGACCACCTAGGTACTGTAACCAGAGCTTGGCTATCTCGTGCTATATCATATAAGTTAGCTAAGTTCAACACGAGATGAAGTAGATGGGGCACGTTCCTTGCCCCCACCCCCTTAGTCAAGATACCACATGAATACCGGAATTGGTGAGTCTCCTTACTTCTCTGCCGCCAGTCCCTGACAGCGACCCTGTCTCAAATCGGCTAACCTAGCCAACCAAATAATATTATTGTAAGGGACTCTTTAATTTTTTTTTCCCAAGCTCTTGATCATCTAATAATTCTAGATTCGTAAAGCTTCGATAGCCCAGTGAGCAATTCTAGAATAGCCATTCCCCTATTTGACGCAGCCGATCATAGAAAACACAGCCTGACTAACTAGGAATAAAACCAGTACTGTACTGTACATGCGCTTGGGTTGAAAGGGAGTTGAACTCTTCAAATGGCTAGCCTCCGGTACACTATTCTGACAAAATCCATACGAATTGACAATTTCTGAGAATTAATGAGGCAATAAATTTACCGCTTGTACCCAATAGAGCGACGCTTTATGGCACTCCTGTCTCCGCGCCAAGATTGGGCACCCGTTTTGGGATAGCCACGGCGAACCCATAAAAAAGTGCCGGTATAACTTTCGGGCTGTTTGAATGCAAGTACGAAGGTACAGCACGTAAGTTTTGAATACTTTACTAGCAGGGGGTGTTACGCTAGCAGGGGTGAGAGGTGAATTGGGTCACAACTATACCCAATTCGCTGTCCTTATACCCAATTTGCAGCCTTGGCACCTACTAGCGTAATACCCCTGCTAGTAAAATATTCAAAACTTACATGTTGTACCTTCGTAGCACGTGAGATATCAATCGCTTCTGTATGAACTCTCATGCAAATTTATTACAAGTCCGAGTATGGAAGAGATAACAGGTTCAATGGTTAATGGTCAGCCCCAGGATCAGAAGACATTAATCTCCCTCATCGACTCTAGCTACTAATTCAAAGTTTTCCCACCGCAGTACTTCTTGAGAAAAGCGGCATCGCGACTATCCTCTGTATGACCTGCAGAGGCTATTCCAAAACAGGTGCCCAATCTTGGCGCGGAGACAGGCTAAAGCCTTTCTGCAAGGAGAATAGCAAACTAATAAAAAAGTGAAGCGACGGCCGCATTTTGCGTACTGTACCAGGTCGGCGGGCAAACCCTAAACGTCTTTTTTGCGGGAGTCCCCTTCTTCCCGTCGCCCGCAATGGGCCACCCCCACCTCCTCGCTTACCAGTAGAAGCCGAGTTAGAGAATTCTAGCACAGCCAGGCATCCGTTGATGAGCCACTCGCGTGCTAGATTCCAGCGCTCATAAGTCGCCGACCAGATACCAACCGAGTACCACGCTAGGCTGGTCTCAGGTCCCGGATGTGGTGTTTGGAGAGAAAGGAGTGATATTGGCTGTAGTCTAGTCATACAAGAGGAAGCTATGATATTATTATGTAGGAGAAGTACATGCCAAGCCCAAACCCGCACAACCAATAGTTGACCTAAACCCTAACATAGACAAACCCTAGTCTAACCCAAAGACATGACCTAAGTGGCCCTATCTCCGCACATATCCAACACGGGAGCCACTCCATGCTCTAAATGAGACAAAATCTTGTATTAATCTACTATGCTATCCATAAGAATACCATGCACGGATTTTATAGTAAGAGCGAAGTCGCCTCTCCCTTGGCTTAGGACATCGTCACATCATTATGCTCTCAAGAATACCGATTTCCTGCTAGCGTCGTTTTCTCAAATTGATTGCTCCAACTGCTTTTGAAAAGACAAAAATTACGGCAAAATCAAGGGTTTTTCCTATTTAACTCGAGCCTCGTCACTACTGGAAGGAACGGCTCTGAAGTCAAAATATAGCCAGGGCTACAGTAGCAAAATTTAAAAAAAGCCTTTACACTCACCTACAAGGACCAGGCAATAAGAAGTGGTACAGTGCATAAGTATTGTCCGTTAAGAAAATTAACTGCGCACCATCATCGATGGCAACGCAATCCTTCTCATCACCCCGCATTTTCGACACAGCCCAAGGAGATTTCTCTAGATCAAATATCAATTTCTACTATGTATTCTACCATGTATTTACATTTTGTGTCTTTTTCTTGGTTTTCATGATACCGTAAAAACCGAAATAATTGGGCATCACGCTAGGACGTTGGAGTTGCCTTTCCTAGTAAGGTCTGCGTCTCAAGTGAGGGCTGAAAGAGAGTCTTCTCGTGGTGTTTTTCCCCCTAATCCAGAGGGGGAAATTCTGGACGTCCTAGCGCCAACACCCCAACAAATACAAGCAAACAAAATCAATGGTAAGAATACTGAGAAAAAAGATAAAAAATAAGAGAGAGAGAGAGAGAAGTATATAAGGATAAGTTATTAATATATCTAAAGGTAAAAAAAAAAAGAATTCCTGTTCAGCCTTTAATACCCAGAATCGATTGTTGTATTTCTAATGTTTTACTGTTCGCTACTTTGTCTTCTTTTGCGCTCATTCAGTTAATTGCTTGGCGTTGGCCGTACGAAAACATCACTTGTACAAGTACGGTAGTGGGGTTAGTAGGGAAGTGCTGTCGTCATCCCTTGCTCCGTTGCCGAATTTCACATTATTTTAGTGTGCGGGCTAAGATTTTAGTGCGCAGGCTTAGATCGCACTATGATTTTAGTGAAAGTTTAG
>Ga0307507_10004435_pt1 | contig 24920 bp, 2 predicted proteins | sample 7_EM_MG_FD_207223 | JGI IMG/M metagenome (GOLD analysis project Ga0307507, IMG submission 207223) | Populus trichocarpa ectomycorrhiza microbial communities from riparian zone in the Pacific Northwest, United States - 7_EM | ecosystem: Host-associated > Plants > Roots > Unclassified | place...
CCCTCCCCCACCCCCCCACCGCCCCCGGGGGGGGGGGGCTAGAGCTAAGGGTGTTTTCTTTATTAGGCTTAATTTTAATCTTATAGTTATACGGTCAGTAAGGCGGAAGTATATTAGATACTGCTTTAGAGAATACATCCTTAAATTCCCGGTATTAGTGGAGTAGTTTTCTGTTCTACTAGCTCCTTATCTATAAGCTTACTTTCCTTACTAAGCTAGTTATAGGCTAGGGCTTCCTTATCTTTAATTATCCAGTCAATTTTATATAAGCTAGTTATAAAGGCAATAGCATTAGGCTGTTTTAAGTTCTGGTAGAACTCTATAATACTAATACAGTAGATATTAACTAGTGGGAGGTTTATAGGTTTCTTTATAGATGTTCCTTAGACCGTATTTTACAGAGGAGGGTTTATAACCCTCCTTAGCTCCTATTCCATTTTCCGTAAGTTATCTTTCCAGTCTATATATTTAGTATAGCGTCTAATATTCCTTGCTGTTCTTTATAGCTATATAGGGCCTAAGCCAGCTAGCTTATTACTAACTTCCTGGGTTTCTAGTGCCGGTGGTGCGATATTAATAGTCTGAGGGCGGCGTAGTATATAGACCCGTTACGGATTAAGCTATATATCTTTCTTAAAGGCCTAGTCCCTATGTATAGCATCGGCTAGTAAATGGTGTCTATTTATGGCTGTATAAGGTTTTCTATTGTAATGCTAATTTCCTTTATAAAAGAAGGTGTTAGGGGTAGGGTTTTGGGCTAGACAAGCCGTCTACTCCGTATGTTAAGCTGTAAGCCTAGATAGGCTAGCCATTTTCTTTTTAAGATTATATTATGGCTTCCTAGGTCCGTAATAAGAAAGGGGATATTATACTACCTTCGTCCGTCTATACGGAGGTAAATCCATAAAATAGTTATAATAGGTAGTCCTATTTGTCTGTTATATCCGCAAATAGGAATTAGTTTAGGCATTTCCTTAAGGGGTATATTTAAAAAGTCAGCTAGCTTTATAGTATACTATATATCTATCAAGGCAAAGGCATTTACTTTAGAGTTAGCTAAAGCAGAGGTTAAAACTTAATATCTATTGCGGAATAAAGTATAAAGGATAGTATAGCTTCTTCTACTAACTAGCCGACCCAGATTAATATATAACATATTAATTCCTTTTAACCCTAGAGAGGAGTTTTACACTACAGTTCCTTTTTTTCTAACTCTATACTATTCTCCTAAATTAACAAGACCTTATTTATCTTTACTATTGTTAGGAAATCTTTTATAAAGTAGTCTTTTTGGCCATATAAGAAGCAGGCTCTTTAATTACTAAGGGCCTGTCTATAGGGGTTGCTATATATAGGTTAAGTATTCGCCAGACCTATAGCAGGGCTAGCTATATAGCTAGCCGCTGGGTTAATAGTAGGTAGTATAGTTGGTGCTATAGGGGTTGTAGATCTTACTAGGGCGCTATGGCCTGTTCTTATAATACTTATATTCTGGTTAGCAGAGCTTCTAGTCTTATACTACTTAGCATATACCTTAATTCGGCGGAGGCCCTAGTTAATAGCTAGGCACTAGCCTATAAGTTCCTTTAGCGTCTATACGGTAGTATAAACCGGTAGTATGGCGCGCTATAGGTCTAGGGTAAGCTTATTAAAGAGGTCTAGCATTAAATCTTTCTAGGGGATTTAAGCCTGTCCGGCTAGGTATAAAAAGCGGGTCTGGAAGACTAAGAAGGTCTCTATTATTTTTATATTAAGGGCTTTATAATTAAGGCGGACGTTCTATATCTTAAAGGGGTCCTTATAAATAGAAGACAGGTAGTTAATTATCTTTTCTTTAGAGAGGAAGGGGTCTGTTAAGTCCTGGGCATATCACAGACGTAGATGCGTCTGTGCGTCCCCGCTAGTACGGCCGAAGACATAGGCCATTTTAGCTTAGGTAGTAGGGAAGTAGTCCGTATTAACTTTAAGCTTATCTTATAGTTAAAGCTTCTAATTGTTAAATATAGGGTTAGCTCCATCTATAAGCAATAGGGGGTCCGCAACCTTTGCGGACCGTAATAATGCTAATACTATATATTGGGCTAGGGCCTTAAGGACTATAGTAAGTCTTTAGGTGTCTAATAACTCCTTGCTAGGTATAGGGGTGTCTCTGGTTTTAAGCAGCTCTTAAAGCTATTTAATTTTAGTATTTGCTACTATAAGCTCTTCTTAGGGGGTTAAGACGGCGACTACTTTACTATTAGAGGTATTTGCGGGTCCCACAGCGGCTTTTGTTACGGACAGCTTAAGTACGATATTACGACTACTTGGAGAAGAGTTGGAGGAAGCTAGTTGGTTAATATAGGCACAGTCTAGGATGGAACCGGTGGAACCATATAACGAGGAATAGTAACCGAGTCACGTGATGTAATCTGTGTAATTTATATAATCTATATAATCTGTAATAGAGTAGATAGAGTACACATACCTTATATACAAGAGAGGATTTCTTAGGCGTACGGTTGTGTATTTAAAGGACCTTAGTCCCTACCGTAGATAGTTATCTTCTTATAGTGAATCTTAGAATACAATTGGAGTTAATCTATTAGGCAACCACTCCACCAGTTATTATTACGTTGTTACCTTATTTGATATCTACACACCTAGCCCATTAATAGGACCTACTATAGTTACTGCTATAAGGTTCTGTTACACATTCACTACCTAGTTACGGTATTAACAAAGGGGTTAAACAATATGCCACCCAAAGCACCAGTCACAACGCCATCAACGGCAGCGACTACCTTAGGATCAGGCGGAGACACCAGTATAGCGGATACCGATTCACAGATAGTTACACGAGGTCAGTTACAGGAAATGGTTGATCGCTTATAGGACAACAATAGGATACTCAAAGAACGCATCAATGGAATCGGAGCAGCAAAGGTTAAGCTACCTTTAATTAAACGGTTCTCAGGAGAGAAGTTAAAGCTTAAGGGATTTCTTACGCAGATGCACTTTAAAGTTATACAAGAAGGAGTAAAGCTAGTAATACCAGTAGATCAAGTGGCGTATGCAGGACTGTTCTTAACAGGACGAGCACTTAAGTAGTTTAAACCATATCTTACAGAAATACAGATAAGTGGTATAACAACTACTAACCAAGACGTATAATATATATTTGCAAGTTAGAACGGGTTTACGGAACGGTTAATACAGATATTTAGAGACCTAGAGGCAATAACCACAGCAGAACAAAAGCTTTAGAACCTAGCGCAGCGCACTTTAGCAATAGAGTATATAATACAGTTTCAAACGCTAGCCATATAGGTTAAATGGAATAACAAAGCGCTTATAGCACAGTATAAACAGGGACTTAAGGCTAAAGTCTAGGATGTAATCATTCTGATAGAAGATATGGACACCTTAAGGGAGTTAATAGATTAAGCAATAAAGATTAATAATAGGATCTACTAAAGGGAATAGGCCAAGAAAGGTTAGGACAGAGTTCCACAGTTATATAAGGCGCAGAGTACGCATTAATAGACATAAAGCTAAAAAGCATAGTATAGTACAGAGCTAATAGACTTAAACAGTACCAAAAAAACCTAAAGATAGGAAAAGAAACTATGGAAACCTAGAGGTTAAGGATCTAGTAATTATAGGACCAAGGAGCAGAGGCTAAACCAGGGATCTTAGCAGTAGAAGACGTTTAGGCGGACTCCATAGTAAAATCAGTGGTTTAGAGACGGAGCTTATATAAATTATAGAAAACAAGGTTATTTTACCAGAGACTGCAGAGGTGGTTAAAGTAACTACGCGGTAAAGGGAACCAGACTAATAGTAGAAGACATATATATATAGAAGGACAATGGTATACTACAAGGAACAAAAGAATGTTTAATTAATAGTTTCGCGTTTTATTACAATAATACATGCTAAATTCATAAGGACGCTAAGTATAGTATAAGCTATTAGTCATAGGAGCTAAAGTTACCCAAGTTTAGAGGAACCAACAAACCAGCTTATAGATTGGATATTAAAGATAATAAGTTTAACATAGGCGAAGTATTTACCGATAATAAGGCAATAAAGGCAGCTTACTAGAAGCATATAAACCTCAAAGAAGTCAAAATAGAAGTAGAAACTAAGACCATTACAGAACAAGGTTCAGTAACGGGTATTATAATACTATTAGATACAATTTCTATTACTTTATAAGACGGAAGGAGCAACATCAGTTAAAGATTAGGCAGGTAGACAACTGCTAGTGCCAGCTCACCACTTAATAAAGGCAAAAGGCCATAGGTCCAAGATTCTTAAGACGAGATAAGGAAGGCTCTAGACTTATAGGACGCAACAAGGACAGCTTAAGAGCCCATAACGGATAAAAACCAATAGGAAAGAGCAACAACTTAGTTTAGTAACAAATAAATAAGTACAGGACGCAAGTTTAAGAACTATAAGTTTGGGGAACAAATAAAAACGTTAATAGGGAACCAAGATTTCGAAGAGCAAATAAGGTCCATAGCAATTCTAGGTAAACGCAGTGTTCAGCCTAAAGATTAAAAAGTTAATACTAAGATCAAGAAGTAAGATAACTTTGTAGATCTAGCTACAAGACGCAGAAAAAAAAAACATAGATAAGTTTAGACAAAGAATTATTATATAGCAAGAACAAAAGCTAGATAAAAGGTCTACAGTAGGTTATATAAGGGATAGAGCACCTATATAAAGAATCACCAATAGGCCTAGCGTAGGGACACTAAGAGTAAAATAGTTAGACAAACTAGAACAAGAGGAGGATTTAGACATCCCAACTAGGTTTAAAGAAAGACACACTAAAGGTTATTATAACACAGCAATAACAAGGTACTTTCTTATAGACAGACTATATACACTAAACCAGTTATATAGAAAGTAGTATAGGCAATAACACAACAATAAATAGGAAGACTTTTATATATAGCTAGATAAAAAAGTTGTCTAAGACCAACCCATTACGGAAAAACACATAAGTTATATTAAAGGAGCACTAATTATAATATTAAGGAACCTAGAAGAAGGATCTAGGGACTGGAAAAGCAATTAATAAGTCTTAGTACCTATAGCAGAAATACTAGTAGTTAGGTTAACTAGGTATAGATTTAAACTTAAAAGTAAAGATAAGCTAAGAGTTAACCCAAGACACCTAGCGTATTATACACTATTGTGGATAGCTTATGTGGATAATATATGTAATATATATAGAGCACTAAAGGACAAAAACCAGAAGTATCTAGTAAGGATATATTGGGCACTAGATAAGAAATAGTTTAAAAACGCTAAGTATATATATAGATGGCACCTAGTAGAAGTACAGAATTAAGGGGACCTTATACTTTAACCAGGAAGATTCCTTATAGAAGAATGCCTAGATGGATAATAGTAGTAGGAGTGCCTAAAGAACACTTATCTATAGTATATAGAGGAAAAGAAGTAAACTAAGTATTAGCCTAAGTTAGACTAAGTATAGATAGGATCTAGCGGCTAATAGTTAGGAAAAGGGGAGGCGCATAGAACTAGAAGGAACTAGTATTAGAGCCTTAGACCCTTAAAGGAATTTAAGAACAACACCTAAATTTATAAGTTAAGTGGTAAGATTAGCAGTTTAAAGTATTAGTAGATAGTGGAGTAATAAGGAACTATATATCACTAAAAATAGTGGAAAGGATGGGGTTACCACATAGACAAAAAAAACACCCATATCTACTTATAATAATTTTAGGAGATTAGATAGCCTATAAAGGAGGTATTATTAATCTTAAAATAGGACCAATTTAGTTAAATATTAAGGGAAGATAAGTTAGAATGTCTTTTAATATCCTACCATTAGGACAGGATAAGGCAGTACTAGAAATACCTTAGTTACAGAAATATAATCTAAAGATTAATTAGGTTACAGGTTAGGTTAATATTAGAGATACTTAATAACGTAAGATATAATAGCAAACTAAGTTAGTATGGTACTAAGTTGGAGCGATATATAAGGAGACTAAGCGAGGCTTAAGTTATATACTAAAGAGATACCATAAGTACAGAAAAAAGTTATAGTTACTAAAAAGTAAAAAGCTGTTAGAGTATATAGCATAAGACTATAAAATAGAGTTGGAATTAGAAACTAGTCTAAAGTTCTTTCTAATCTATAAGCTTACTAAAACCAAGTTAGTAGCGCTTAAGGAGTTTATCTAGAAGAACTTATAAAAGGGATATATTAGACCATCGCAGTTATCAGTAGGATATTTAGTGTTGTTTATTTTAAAGAAAAACGGAAAACTTAGGATGTGTATAGACTATAGATAGTTAAACAGCATTACCAGGAAGGATAGGTATTCTTTACCCTTAATTAGCAAAATCTAAAATAGGATAGGTAATACGCAAATCTTTACAAAGATAGATCTAAGGTAGGCGTACCATTAGATTAGAATTAAGGAAGGCAATTAATAGAAAGCAGCTTTTAGGTCAAAGGAAGGACTATATAAACCATTAGTTATGCAATTCGGGCTTATAAACGCACTAGCGACATTCTAAAAGCAAATTAATAGTGTGTTAGAAGAGTACCTTAATAAGTTTATTATAGCATACCTTAACAATATTATTATCTACTTAATAAGTAAGGAAGAATATAAAGAACATGTTAAATAGGTCTTAAAGAGACTATAGGAAAAACAGATGCTAGTAGTAATTAAGAAATATAAGTTCTTTATAAGGAAGACCAATTTTATAGGATTTATTATTAAACTAGGAAAGATTAGCATAGACCTAAAGAAAATAGAAGCTATAGTAAGTTAGTAAGAACCAGAGAACGTTACGTAGTTAAGATTATTCCTAGGGTTTTGCAACTACTATAGGAGGTTTATAGCACAATGGTTAAAAAGCATTAAGCTATTTACTCAATTAATAAAGAAAGAGGAACTATAGGTTTAGGTAGAAGAGCAAAGGCAGCTGTTTAAGGAACTTAAAGAATTATTTACCTAGGAACTAATCCTTAAGATCTACCAACTAAAACTAGAGACGGTTATTAAGATAGATATATTAGACTTTATACTAGGAGCGTGTTTACTATAGAAGCACTAGGACACGTGGCATCTAGTAGCATACTATAGTTAGAAGATAATACCACCAGAGTTAAACTATAACATCTACAACAAGGAGTTATTAGGTATAGTTACAGCACTTAGGGAATAGAGAGCATTCTTATAAGGCATAGAAAAACCATTTATAGTTAAAACGGATTATAAGAACCTTATAGGATTCCTAATAATAAAGGAACTTAACCAAAAACAGGTTAGATAGGCGGAAATGCTTATAGAATACCATTTTAAGATTTAGTATACCAAGGGTATAGATAACGCATAAGTAGATACTCTAAGTAGAAAGGCTAAACTATAAAACAATAAGAAGCCATTAGGGGCTTTACTGCAAAAGGATTAAGATAGATTAATTAGGTACAATTACCTAAAAATCACAGCAACAATGGAAAGTCAGATCTATAAATCACCTAAGAGTAATTAGATACAGAAGATCTAAAACATATAGGTAGAGGATCCAGACTTAGAGCAATACAAAAACTAAGAAGTAATATATATGCCAAGGTCTATCATAAAAGAGTTTATTAAGTTATTTTATAAAGGACTAACCTAAGGACATAATAGAGCTACAGGCTTAGTGTTAAGACTTTAAAAGGAATACATTATTTAAGGAATATAGGGACTAGTAAGACAAGTTATAAGAGAATATCTAGATTGCTAGAGGAACAAACTAATAAGGCATAAGCTATATAGAGGGCTACAACCAGTCAAAATACCAGGAAGACTATAGGAAGTTATATTATAGGACTTTATTATTAAGTTACTAAAGTTAAAAGATCCTATTACAGAATAAGATTATAACACAATCTTAGTAATAGTGGACAAGCTAACAAAGTAGGGATACTTTATAGTATATATAGAAGAGATATTAGCAGAAAATGTCGCTAGAATCTATATTAAGGAAGTATTTACAAGATATGGAGCACTAGATAAAATTATATCAAATAGGGATCTAAAATTCGTAGTAGTATTTTAGGAAGTGTTTCTAGCAGAACAAGGAGTTTATATAGTAATATTGATAGCATATTATCCGCAGACGGACAGATAGACAGAAAGGTTAAATTAGACACTAGAATAGTATCTAAGGCATTATATTAATTATGCACAAAATAATTAGGTATTATTATTACCAGTTACATAGTTTGCATATAATGTAACACTATAAGAAGGAATGGGAACGTTACTATTTAAGGCGAATTACGGGTACAAGCTAAGAACATCGTTATTACTACATTAAGTAAAGAAAACAAGTAGCACAGCTAAAGAAAGAATGGAGACTTTAATAAATCTTTATGCAGACCTTATAGAAATAGCTAAACTAGTACAGTAAAGGATGAAAAGGTACTATAATACTAAGAGATCTAAGGGACTAGATCTTAAGGAGGGAGATAAAGTGTGGCTACTATATAAAAACTTTAAGAGTTAACGACCAAGTAAAAAATTAGACTACGTTAGACTAGGACCTTTTAAAATTAAGTAGAGAATTTTATTAGTTATATATAAGTTAAACCTACTAGCCAAAATAAGAATCTACCCTATACAGCATATAGGAACGTTAAGCCACTAGTCTATAAGGCAGACACGTATAGAGGGCAAGAGGAGGACAAATAGCAAGTTTTAAAGATTATTAGTTATAAGGACGTTAACAATAAAATATAGTATAAAGTTTAGTAGATAGGCTATAGTAAGACTACCTAGGAGCTACTAAGCAACCTAGAGAACGCTATGAGAAAGGTATAGGAGTATTAGAAGAAAGCAGGTTAGGGAGCATTAAAAAAGGATTACCAAAGGATAAGTTATCTAAGGGGGACCCAGGAAGAGCAACTACCATATTACTTGGAGTTATTTCCTTCTCTGGAAACTCTACTCTCTTATTACCTAGCTTAGACAGACCTTATTCTATAAGTTTTTACTTCTTAGAATAAACCTTCTTACGAACCTTCTCAAGACGGATTAACTAAGTGGAAGTAGCAAGACGGGAGTCTAGAGCACATTGCTAAGCGTCAGCAGCCTCTTACTCCGCGTTATGGAAACAATATAGCTCTGCTAGAGTAACTAATAGCTTGTTATTAAGCTTTACAGCAGCAGATTAAATATAAAACCCTATAATAAGTTACTTAGGGAACTTAAAGACTGTTAAGAGTTATAGGACGCGTATACTTAGCGTTAGAAATAGAGCAAATATTACAAGCCAATTAAATGTTTGCTTTAGTGCACTTTAAGCAAAAGAAGGGATGCTAAGATAAAGGACTTGCTAACGCAATGTAAACTAACCCCTCTTTCGCACAACGAGAATATAGAGATAGCATTACTTTACCCAGCGATAGTATGGAGGAAACTGTACGCGCATAATAAAGCGTAGAAGAAGAAGAAGAAGCTTTAGGTATAATAAGTAAAAATATTAACCAGATTAATTAAACGGATATTATACCTTTAGTAAACAACTTAGAGATATTAGGAATCTTTAAGAACAAAGATAAAGAGGAGGGAAATAGTGTTATGGACAGCTTAAGTATAATATTATAACTACTTAGAGAAGAGTTAAAGGAAGCTAGCTAGTTAATATAGGTACAGTCCAGAATAGAACCAGTGGAACTATATAATAAGGAATAGTAACCAAGTCACGTAATATAATTTATATAATTTATATAATCTATGTAATCTATAATAGAGTAGATAAAGCACACATACCTTATATATAAGAGAGGATTTCTTAGGCGTATAGTTGTATATTTAAAGGACCTCAGTCCCTACCGTAGATAGTTCTCTCCTTATAGTGAATCTTAGAATATAATTAGAGTTAATCTATTAGGCAACCACTCTACTAGTTGTTATTACGTTATTACCTTGTTTGATATCTATACACCTAGCCCATTAATAGGACCCACCGTAGTTACTACTACAAGGTTCCGTTACAGCTTTGCCAGCTACTGTATTTCTTAGCATAGTAGTAGGGGTGTTGGGTAATTTCTGGTATTTGTTTATTTATTAGGGGGTTCTAGTCTATATTGTCCTATTCTTAGGTTTCGCGTTCTATTTATATTCTTTTGGTTTTTAGGGGTCTGTCCTGTCCTTAGGGCCCTGTTCTATATCCTTGTCCTATTTATAGCCTTATAGATATATTTAAGTTCCTTTTTAGGAAAGAAGAGTAGTAACGAGTTTTAGATAATATTAGCGACTTAGTTAATCGAGGCACGAGCACGGCAAGAAGGTCGTGCAAGCCTATATAATTGGATTGTCTATAAACGAGGATCTAAAGCTAGAGAAAGGAAAAGAGAAGAAGGGTAGCACCGCTTAAGGTTTTATACAATCGTCTAGTTATGTAACTGCGACTGTCTGCGATTGTCCGCCACAATTTACCGTTTTCCACTAGCGCTGTAATATAGTCTAAGGGTGGAATATAGTAGAGAGCTTAATCTTAATCCTAAGGATGCGGTAGAATTTGTTCTAGAAGTCTAATATAAATTAGGGTCCATAGTTAGAGATAATTAACTTAGGAGCGCTATAGATCTAGTAAATATTGTTAACATATATATAGGCTATATCTTTTGCAGTTATAGTCTTAAAGCAAAAAAAGGGAAATAGCTTACTTACTTAGTCAGTTAACTACTATAAAGGCTATATTATAGCCATGTTTGTCCTTTAGGAATAATTTAAAGTCTATTATAATATACTGCTAAGGGTGTTTAGGAACTGGTAGTGGTTATAACTATCTAGGGGTTTAATCCCTAGGGGTATTTGCCCGTTTATAAGTATAACAATTTCTAATAAATTATTCTATATCGGATAGGAGTCCTCGCTAGTAATAGTAAGGCGCTAGTAGTTAGTGGGTCTTATCTTAACTAGGGTACGCCGTAGAGACTTAACAGTGGGCTTTACGGATTAGCTCTGTTTATAGGTTGTTAACGTCTAGAACTATAAGCCATTTTTAGTATAAAAGCAGTCCGTCTTCTATTTCTAAATTAGGGTTATTTTCTATAGCTTAGTCGCGGAGGGCTTTTAGGGATTTAGCTATGCGGTTTATAATTAGAATACAGTTAATTAGTCCTATTAGTTTATTTAGGATTTCTCCTTTTATAGGCGCTAGCTTATTCCATTTAGAGCTTAGTTCCTTAAAAATATATAGGTTAAGCTATTTGGGACAGAGGAGAGCATATGTCTAGTACTAAGCCTTTAGCTTATCCTATGGTTCTACGTCCTATTCTCTCTGGGTAAAGGTATTAGCTTTAGAATTTTGCTTACTAGGGTGGTATATAATTATAAAGAAGAATTAGAAAAGTATTTTAGCCCACTAAGCCTATTAACCGGTAAGCTGCTTTATTATTATAAAATACTTAAGGGCTTTATAATTAGTATAGACTTTAATCTAAGAGTCTATACTTTTAAGCTCTGCGCGCCACTAGGATAATAATTATATAATAGCTAGCATTTCCTTATTGTATACCTTATAGTTATACTTAGCTAGGGCCATTATCTTTAAGAAAAACGCAATAGGGTACCACTCGCCATCTAGGTATAACTATAAGAGAACCCCCACTACTACTCTATTAGAGGCGTCCGTTTCTAGCATTAATTTAAGGTCTAGGTTATAGTAACGGAGAATTAGGGAGGAGGTAAGTCAGTTTTTTTACCTCCTTAAAAGCTTCTATATAATTATTATTAAAAATAAAAGACGTGTCGTTCTTAGTTAGTTATATAAGAGGCTTAGCCATAACCCTATAGTTATAGATAAACCAATAGTAGAAGTTATAGAAGCCTAGAAAGAACTAAATGCCCTTTATAGTATAAGGTCTCTAGTTATATATAGCCTTAACCTTTTTAGGGTTAACTTTAATTCCTTCTATACTAACAATAAACCTAAGGTACTTTATTCGTTTTACTCCAAATTCGCATTTCTTAATATTAACTTATAGGCCTGCATTCCGCAGCCTCTCTAGAACCTTTTTAACGTGAACTTAGTACTTAAGTTTATTATCTAAGTATATAAGAATTTCGTCTAGGTATACCATGCAGAATTTATTAAAGTGGTTAAAAAGAACATTATTTATATACCATTGGTACATAGCTAGCCCATTTATTAGTCTAAAAAAAGGACTTTATATTTATAAGAACTGTAGCGGGTATAAAATGTTATTAGATCCTCTAATATAGGATCCATCCTAATTTAGTAAAAAGCTTAGCGGATATTAAGCTTTATAAAGATTTTAGCTCAGCTTAGATATATAAAGGTCTTATTAATTAGGGGGAGAGGGTAATAATCTTTCTAAGTAATAGCGTTTAGTTTCTAATAGTTAATATAAAAGCAGAGGGCTTTATTAGGTTTCTTTATAAATAAAAGGGGCCTAACTTAGTTTAATAAACCCTTTATAGAGGTTGTTAATTCAGTGCTACTTTATAGCTTTTAGTTCTTCCATAGTTTGCTAGTAAAGGGGGCTATAGCCTAAAGAGTTATTGGCCTCTAATTAATCTTATAATCGTAGGTTTAGTTAGGGGGGAGCAGTATATCTAAAGCTGCTTTTAAGAACGCGTCTTTATAGTCTAAGAGGTAAGTAGGGAGAAGGCGCTTAACTAGTTCTTTATTAGTTTTCCTCTACTAGCCCTTCTTCCTTCTTATTAATAATCCGGTTAATTTTATATAAGCTAGTTATAAAGACTTCGTTATCCTTCCAATATATATTAAAGTAAAAACCTATAGCACTAATTACCGCAATATCTACTATAGGGGTATTATATAGTAGTAGAGATGTCCATAGCCTTGGGGGCTTTTAGTATATTAGCGTTGTCCTTACTCCCTTTAGCTCTTACTACATCTTCTAAAGGTTATCTTTTATATCCTATTAATACGTCCTCTTCCACATTAGCCAGATCTTCGTAATTTAGAAATTGTCTATATTACTATCCGTTCTACTTCTATAAGTAGAGTCCTCCTTAACTGTAGTGCTTTAGGGGAGTATTATTATTAGTATGGAGTTCCTACTGGCCTTATGGCGGGCATCTTCTTAGGCGAAGACTAGGTCGCGGTCTCTAACATCCTATTAATAGATAGGGTCAGCCTTTACAGCTAATATCCTACGGTTAGTCCGAATTTCTCTAATAAAAAAGGGTAATTTTGGTCTATTCTCCAGCTAGACAAACTATCTTTATCGTATATTTAGCTAAATATTAAAGTAGGATATCTATTTGCAGCCGAGGATTATATTATAGGACCCTAGGTCTAGGATGCAGACGGGGATACTAAACTGGCATTATCTATTAATAGTAATATATAGCTTTAAGATATAGGTAACTGGCTTACCAGCTTAGCCATTATAGCCTTTTACTTAAATAGGCTTCTCTAGTTAGGTAGTATTTACATTTAAAAACTTAGCAACGTTATTTATATAAGCAATATTTATAAAGGTAAAGCCATTTGCTCTAGTGTTAATAAGGGCAGTTATATTAACTCTATATCTATTTTAAGATACTATATATAGAACTATAAAGTTTTTTCTACCTATTAGCTAACTTAAATTGATTTCTTTAAGATTAATAGGATACCCTAGGGGGGAGTCATTCTATAGGGTTCTTTTTCCTTAACTTATTAGACATTTCTTCTTCCTCTATCTCCTTAATATTACCTATATCCTTTAGCTCTAGGCAGGACGTAGTAAAATAACTATTCTTTCCGCAATTAAAGCACATAACCGTAGTAGGGTTAATTAGGGTATTATAACAAGTATTAGCTAAAGGCGTAGTATATAGTAAGTTAGGCGAGGCTTACGGGTAGGTAGTTATAACCGCTTTTAGTATAAGGGCGGTTATGGTTTGTCTTCTAACGCTAGCTCCTATTAGTATAGCGGATAAGTTCCGATTGCTATAGGACCGCTTTAGTTAATTAGAATAAGTATTAATTTGTTTTAGTTCTAAATCTAGCAATAAACATCGGGCTATAAGTCTTTAGTAGATTAGTAGGTCGTTTAAGGCTATCATAATCTTCTCTTATAGTTGGACTATTAGCTTATCATATAGGTCTAAACGGTAGTTCTTAGGAGGAACCTAGCCTTCGCCTACTAGATATAAGAATTAAGTCTAGAACTTAGCAAAGGATTAGTTTAATTTTATTATTAGGCAGTTATAGTTATAACGGGCATCTTATACTTTATTTAGATTAACATAAATAATAGCTAGATACTATATTATCTTATTAACAGATATAAACTAAATAGGTAACTCGTCCTTAAACTTAACCTAAAGGTATTACTAGGTATCCCTAATAGTTTAACCAAAGAGGTAGAGCATTTTAGCTTTTTTAAAGGGGAAATAGTTATAGTTAACACAGAGCTTTCCTCGTACTTAGATCCTCTAATTCTTAAAGGCAGGGTCTATCCTGTTAGGTAGCGGTTAAGGGTTAAAGAGCTTAACGGACTTTAATTGCTTTATTATTATATCCGTACTTTTTAGTATATTGTATTTAGTTAAGCGAATGGATTAACTAAGGCTTCGTAAAGGGGAGGCTAGGCTATTTTATAAGGCAGTAAGGCAGTCCAGAATCTCCTTTAGAGTCTCTTATATGCTTTAGGCTTAAAGATAATTAACTTTCTAATTAGCTGTAAGGGTATAAATCTGCTGGTGTATATCTATAATATTGTTATTATCTTTAATTTCTAATCCTAATTAGATCTTATGTTCCTTTTAGGTAGAGGCAGGTCTTTTAAATAAGCTCGCTTTAGGTACCATTATTAGCTTCCTAAGTTTTATCAGAATTATATAATTTAATTTTAATTCCAGGGTTCTTTTAGGGGTGTAGGTTAAGTACAGTCTATCCTATAAAAGTAGGATATTATTAAGGCCTTTCCACACGTGGTAGTATAAGTTTTTAGTATCTAAGAATAACGCGTTAACGCGTCGTTGCAGATAAAGGTCTTTTTTTAGGGTGGAATATTATTAAGGCCTTCCCAGGCAATATAGGGAGAGCTTAGTATAATATAACAGGCTTATACAAATGCTTCTAAACCGAAGCTTGTAGATTACTACTATATAAAAATACTAAGTTAAGGAAAAGAAGAAGTCTATTAAAGACTAGTAAGATATAAAAAGGTTACTAAGGCGCTAGTAGTAAGCGAGCCAATAGCGATTTTCCATCCCGGGGATGGAAAATCCTAATTGGTTAGCTCTATAAGTAGTGTCGGTAGAATTTGGCAGAATTTGGCAGAATGCCCAGAAAGTAGCAGGTAACGCGCTCTAGTACCGTCACAATAGTATCTTTTTAGTACGTAACTTAAGCTTCGCTTAGTTTCTTTATATATTGCTCCAACTTAGTACTATACCATCTTAGTTTGCTGTTATACCTTACAGTATTAAGTATTATTAATATTAACTTGTCCTATAATCTAATTAATCTTTAAATTATATTCCTATAACTAAGGCATTTCTAATATTACCTTATTCTTCTCCAACGGTAGGATATTAAAAGACATTTCGACTCGTCTTCCTTTAATAGTTAACTAAATAGGTCCTATTTCGAGATTAATAATACCTTCTCTATAGACTATTAGATCTTCTAAAATTGTTATTAATAGGTATAAATACTTCTTCTATCTATGTGGTAACCTTATCCTTTTAACTACTACTAGTAATATATAGTTTCTTATTACTCTACTATCCACTAGCACCTTAAACTTTTAATCTTACTAACTTATAAATTTAGGTGTTGTTTTTAAATTCCTTTAAGGGTCTAAGGCTCTACTACTAGCCCCCTTTAGTTCTATAGGTCTCTTCTTTTCCTAACTATTAGCTATTGGATCCTAATTATACTTAGTCCTTCTTAGGCTAATACTTAGTTTACTTCTTTTCCTCTATATGCTATAGATATATATTTTTAGTGCACTCCTACTACGATTATCTATCTAGGCATTCTTTTATAAGGAATCTTTCTAGTTAAAGTATTAAGTTGCCTAACTTCTAAACTTCTACTAGGTGTATTTATATATATATTTAGTATCTCTAAATTACTTTTTATCTATTATCTAATATATTCTTATTAGATACTTATAATATTTATTCTTAGGTATTCTATATATATTACACGTATTATCCATATATGCGATTTACGCCAATATATAATATACTAGGTGCTTTGGGTTAACTCATAACTTATCTTTATCCTTAAGTTTAAATCTTTACCATATTAATATAAGTACTACTATATTGTTTGCTAGTACCAATATCTATATTATTTCTCTCTAGTCTATAGCCTATTCCTCTAGATTCTTTAATATTATAATTAATGCTCCTTTAATATAACTTAATCTAGTATAGCTTTCTTATTTAGCTATATATAGAAATCTTCCTACTTATTGTTCTTTCGTTACCTATACTACTTATAGTATAGCTCTATAAGTATATACAATCTATTTATAAAGAAGTATTTCTGTTACGGACAGCTTAAGTACGATATTACAACTACTAGGAGAGGAGTTGGCGGAAGCTAGTTGGTTAATACAGGCACGGTCTAGAATGGATCCGGTAGAACAATATAACAAGGAATGGTAAGCAAGTTATATAATGTTATACCCAGTATATATAGTGTACGCGGTATACGCCTATGTACAGTATGTATAACACGTACCTCACGGAGCGAAGGGATTTCTTAGGCGTATAGTTGTGTATTTAAAGGACCACAGTCCCTACCTAGATAGTTCTCTCTTTATAGTAAATCTCAGAATATAATTAGAGTTAATCTGTTGGGCAACCACTCCACTAGTTATTATTACGTTGTTGACTGTTATTTATACCTATATATCCAGCCTATTAATAAGTCCACTGTAGTACCTACTACAAGGCTCTGTTATATATTCACTACTAAGGTTATAGTATTGAAACAGGAGAAGTTAAATAATATACCACCAAAAGCACCAGTTATGACTACGGCAGTAATAACCTTAGGGTTAGGAGACACTAGTATGGCAGATACTAACTTATAGGTGGTTACGCGAGGACAGTTATAGGAAATGGTTGATTGATTATTAGACAATAATAGGATACTTAAGGAACGTATTAATAGCATTGGAGCAGCAAAGGTTAAAACTTAAAGGGTTCCTTATATAAATGCACTTTAAGGTTATATAAGAAGGAGTAAAGTTGGCAACACTTATAGACCAAGTGGCGTATATGGAGTTGTTCTTAATAGGAAGAGCACTTAAGTGGTTTAAACCTTACCTTACTAAGATATAAATAAATAGAATAACAATTGCTAACTAGGACGTGTGGTATATGTTTACTAGTTAGAATGGGTTCGCAGAGAGGTTAATATAAATATTTAGTAATCTAGAGGCATTAACTATAGCAGAACGAAAACTTTAGAACCTAGTATAATGCACTTTAGCAATTAAGTACATAACACAGTTTTAGATACTTGTAATATAGGTTAAGTAGAATAATAAGGCGCTTATAGTATAGTATAAGTAAGGACTTAAGGCTAAAGTCTAGGATATAATTATCCTAATAGAAGATGCGGATACTCTAAGAGATTTAATAGATTAAGCAATAAAGATTAATAATAGGATCTATTAAAGGGAACAAGCTAAGAAAGGGCAAGATAAAGTTCTATAGTTATATAAGGCGTAGAATATATATAACGATAGATATAGAGTTAAAAACCATGGAATGGCGTAGAGCTAATAGACTTAAGTGGTACTAGAGAATCTAAGAGGTGGATAAAGAAACTATAGAAACCTAGAGGTTAAGGATTAAGCAATTATAGGACTAAGGAGCAGAGGCCAAACTAGGGATCTTAGTAGTAGAAGATGTTTAGGCGGACTCTATAATAAGAAGAATGGTTTAAAGAAGGTGCTTATATAAATTATAGAAAGAAAGGTCACTTTACCAGAGACTGTAGAGGTAGTTAGAGTAACCATACAGTAAAAGGCACTAGGTTATTAGAGTATAATAAAGCGGATATAGGTATATTGCGTGGGACCAAGGAGTATTTAATTAAATACTTTGCGTTTTGTTATAATAACGCATACTAAATTTATAAGGATGCTAAGTATAGCGTAAGCTATTGGCCATAAGAGCTAGAGTTAAGGGAACTTAAAGGAACTAGAGAGTTAGATAAAGAATAAGATTAACTCTATAAGCTAGACTAAGATATTATAGCAATATATAGATAAAGGTTAGTAATAATAATAATAGAGTTAAAGTACTTATTAATTAACAGTAATAAGGAAGAAAAGGAGGCTAACTAGGAGTACTTAAACCTTAATAATATAATAGAAGTAGAGACCAAAACCTCTATAGAATAAGGATTGATAATGGGTATTATAATACCGTTGGATATAATATCTATCGCTTTATAAGACGGAAGGAGCAATATCTAAAGACAATTAAGCAAGTAGATAACTGCTAGTGCTAGCTTACTACTTATAAAAGGCAAAAGGCTATAGGCTTAAGATTCTTATAGTAAGATAAAAGAAGCTTAAGATTCTTAAAACAAGATAAGATATACCTAAGATTTATAAAGTGTAATAAGGAAGACTTAAGCACCTATAATGGATGAAAACCGATAGGAAAGAGTAATGGCTTAGTTTAAAGATAAATGAATAAGTATAGGACGCAAGTTTAAGAACTACAAGTTTGTGGAATGAGTAAAAACGTCTATTCTAAGTAAATGTGGTATTTAGCTTAAAGATTAAAAAGTTAATATAGAGATTAAGAAGTAAGATAACTTTAAAGATCTAGCTATAAGACGCAGAAAATAAGAAACTATAGATAAGTTTAGAGTAAGAATTATTATATAGTAAGAACAAAAGCTAAATAAGAGATCTATAATAGGTTGTATAAGGGACAGGGCACCTATATAAAGAATTACTAATAGGCCTAAGGTAGGGACGCCTAGAGTAAAGTAGTTAAATAAACTAGAACAAGAAGAGGATCTAGGGATTCCAACTAGGTTTAAAGAAAGATACACTAAAGGCTATTATAATGCAGCAATAATAAGGTACTTTCTAATAGATAGACTATATATACTAAACTAGTTGTATAAAAAGTGGTATAGGTAATAATACAGCAACAAATAGGAAGATTTCTATATATAGCTAAACGAAAAGGTTGTCTAAGACTAACCCATTATAGAGAAACGCATAAGTTATATTAAAGGGGCGTTAATTATAATATTAAGAAACCTAGAAGTGTTACGGACGCTTTAAGTACGATGTTATAACTACTTGGGGAAGAGTCGCAGGAAGCTAGTTGGTTGATATAGGCACGGTCCAGGATGGATCCAGTGGAACTATATAACGAGGAATGGTAAGCGAGTCACATAATATTATACGCAGTATACGGAGTATACGCAGTGTACGCTACGTATAATACGTATAACACGTACCTCACGTATAAGAGAGGATTTCTTAGGAGTACGGTTGTGTATTTAAAGGACCTTAGTCCCTACTGTAGATAGTTCTCTCCTTGTAGTGAATTTTAGAATATAATTAGAGTTAATCTGTTAGGCAACTACTCCACTAGTTATTATTATGTTGTTGTTTTGTTCTTACCTATATACCTAGCCTAATAATAGAACCCACCGTAGTTTTTGCTATAAGGTTCCGTTACACATTCACTACTAAGGTTACGGTATTAAACAAGATTAAATAATATACCACCTAGAGCACTAGTTACAACGGCGTTGACGGCAGCCACAACCTTAGGGCTAGGTGATACCAGTATAGGCAATGGGGATTCTTAAGTAGTTACGCAAGGTTAGTTACAGGAAATAGTTAATCACTTATAAGACAATAATAGGATACTTAAAGAACGCATTAATGGAATTAGAGCAGTAAAGATTAAGCTACCTTCAATTAAACGGTTCTTAGGAGAGAAGTTAAAGCTTAAGGGATTTCTTACGCAGATGCACTTTAAGGTAATACAGAAAGGAGCGAAGTTAGCAATATTATTGGATTAAGTAGCCTATACAGGATTGTTCCTAATAGGGAGGGTACTTAAATAGTTTAAGCCGTATCTTACGGAAATATAGGCTAATAGCATAACAACTACTAACTAAGACGTATGGTATATATTTGCCAGTTAGAACGGGTTTGCGGAATAACTAACGCAGATATTTAGAGACCTGGAGGCTATAACCATAGCGGAATAAAAGCTTCAGAACTTAGTATAACGCACTTTAGTAATTAAGTATACAACACAGTTTTAAACACTAGCCATATAGGTTAAGTGGAATAATAGGGCGCTTATAGCATAGTATAAACAGGGACTTAAGGCTAAAGTCCAAAACGCAATTATCCTAATGGAAGATGCGGATACTCTAAGAGAGTTAATAGATTAGTTAATAAAGATTAATAATAGGATCTATTAAAGGGAATAAGCTAAGAGAGGGCAAGATAGAGTTCTATAGTTGTATAAGGCGCAGAGTATGTAATAATAGATATAGAGTTAAAAATTATGGAATGGCGCAGAGCTAATAGACCTAAGCGGTACCAAAGAAACCTAAAGGTGGGAAAAGAAACTATGGAAACCTAGAGGTTAAGGATTAAGTAATTAAAGGACCTAAGAGCAGAGGCTAAACTAGGGATCTTAGCAGTAGAAGACGTTTAGGCGGACTCTATAGCAAGAAAAGTGGTTTAAAGATAGGGCTTGCATAAATTGCGGAAAATAAGGTCATTTTGCTAAAGACTGCAGAAGTAGTTAGAGCAACTATACGGTAAAGGGAACTAGACTAGCAGACGGCACATACGTATAGAGGGACGATGGTGTACTGCAAGGAATAAAAGAGTGTTTAATTAACAGTTTTGCGTATTATTATAACAACGTATACTGAATTTATAAGGACGCTAAGTACGGCGCAAGCTATTGGCTATAGGAGCTATTATTATCTAAGTTTAAAGGAACCAATGAACCAGCTTATAGATTGGACATTAAAGACGATAAATTTAATAAAGGCGAAGCATTTACCAATAATAAGGCAATAAAGGCAGCTTATTGGGAGTATGCAAACCTTAGAGAAGTTAAAATAGAAGTAGAGACTAAGACCATTATAGAATAGGGTTTAGTAACGGGTATTATAATACCGTTGGATACGATTTCTATCGCTTTACAAGATAATAGGAGTAATGTTTAGAAGAAACTAAGCAAGTAAACAACTGCTAGTGCTAGCTTATTACTTAATAAAGGTAAAAGGCCACAGGCTTAAGATTCTTAAGTAGAGATAAGAGAAGCTTAAGATTTTTAAGATAAGATAAGACACACCTAAGGACCCATAATGGATGAAAACTGATGGGAAAGGGTAGTGACTTAGTTTAGTAATAAACAAATAAGTATAGGATACAAGTTTAAGAACTATAAGTTTGGAGAACAAGTAAGAATGTTAACAATCCTAGGTAAACGCAGTGTTTAGCCTAAAGATTAAATAGTTAATACCAGGATTAAAAAGTAAGATAACTATAAAGATCTAGCTATAAGATATAGAAAACAAGAAACTATAGATAAGTTTAGGATAAGAATTATTATATAGCAAGAGCAAAAGCTAGATAAGAGGTTAGCTATACTAGGTTATATAAGGGACAGAGCACCTATATAAAGAGTTATTAATAGGCCGAGTGTAGGGACACCTAGGGTAAAATAGTTAGATAAACTGGAATAAGAAGAGGATCTAGATATTCTAACTAGGTTTAAAGAAAAACATACTAAAGGATATCACAATGTAGTGATAATAAGGTACTTTCTAATAGATAAGCCATATACACTAAACCAGTTATACGGAAAGTGGTATAGGCAACGACACAGTGACGAATGGGAAGACTTTTATATGTAGCTAGACAAAAAAGTTGTCTAAAACTAACCTATTATGGAAAAACGCATAAGTTATATTAAAGGAGTATTAATTATAATATTAAGGAACCTAGAAGAAGGATCTAGGGACTAGAGAAGTGAGTAATAAATTTTAGTACCCGTAGTAGAGATACCAGTGGTTAGGTTAACTAGGTATAGGTTTAAACTTAAGGATAAAAATAAACTAAGAGTTAACCTAAAATATGTAGCGTATTATACACTATTATAGATAGCTTATATAGATAATATATGTAATATATATAGAGCACCTAAAGACAAGAACCGGAAGTACCTAGTAAGGATATATTAGGCACTAGAAGAAAAGCGGTTCAGAAATACTAAGTATATATATAGTTAGCACCTAGTAGAAGTATAAGGTTAAGGAGACTTAATACTTTAACTAGGAAGATTCCTTACAGAAGAATGCCTAGATAGATAATAGTAGTAGGAGTGCCCAGAGAATACTTATTTATAGCATATAGAGGAAAAGAAATAAACTAAGTATTAGCTAAAGTTGGACTAAGTATAAGTAAGATCTAGCAGCTAATAGTTAGGAAAAGGGGAGGCGTATGGGACTAAAGGGAACTAGTGTTAGAGCCTTAAACCCTTAAAGGAATTTAAGGATAATATCTAAATTTATAAGTTAAGTGGCAAGATTAGCAGTTTGAAGTGTTAGTAGATAGTAGAGCAACTAGGAACTATATATCACCAAAGATAGTAAAAAGAATGGGGTTACTATATAGATAGAAGAAATACTTATATCTACTTATAACAATTTTAGGAGATTAGATAGCCTATAAAGGAGGTATTATTAATCTTAAAATAGGACCTATTTAGTTAACTATTAAAGGGAGACCAGTTAGAATGTCTTTTAATATCCTACTGTTAGGATAGGATAAGGCGATACTAGGAATACCTTAGTTATAGGAGTATAATCTAAAGATTAATTAGGTTATAGGTTAGGTTAATATTAAGGATACTTAATAGTATAAAGTGCGATAGCAAACTAAGTTGGTATAGTACTAAGTCGGAGCGACATATAAAGAGACTAAGTAAGGCTTAAGTTATATACCAAAGAGATACCACAAGTATGGTAAAAAGTTATGGTTACTAGAAAGTAAAAAGCTATTAGAGTATGCAGTATAGGACTATAAGATAGAATTAGAAGAGGGAATAAGTCTAAAGTTCTTTTTAATCTATAAGCTTACTAAAATAGAGTTAGTAGTGCTTAAGGAGTTTATCTAAGAGAACTTATATAAGGGATATATTAGACCGTTATAGTTATTAGTAGGATATCTAGTACTATTTATCCTAAAGAAAAACAGAAAACTTAGGATGTGTATAGACTATAGACAGTTAAACAGCATTACTAGAAAGGATAGGTATCCTTTACCCTTAATTAGCAAAATCTAAGATAGGATAGGCAACGTAAAGATCTTTATAAAGATAGATCTAAGATAGGTATACTATTAGATTAGGATTAAGGAAGGCGATAAATAGAAGGCAGCCTTTAGGTTAAAGGAAGAACTATATAAACCATTAGTTATACAATTTAGGCTTATAAATATACTAGCAATATTCCAGAAGTGAATTAATAGTGTGTTAGAAGAATACCTAGATGAATTTATTATAGTATACCTTAACAACATTATTATCTACTTAGAGAATAAGGAAGAATATAAAGAACATGTTAAATAGGTCTTAAAGAGACTACAAGAAGAATAGATGCTAGTAGTAATTAAGAAATGCGAGTTCTTTACCTAGAAGACTGATTTCGTTAGATTTATTATTAAACTAGGCCAACTTAGTATAGATTTAAAAAAGATTAAGGCTATAGTAAATTAGCAAGAACTAGAGAATATTACGCAGTTAAGATCGTTCCTAGGGTTTTATAATTACTATAGGAGGTTTATAGCACAATGGTTATAGAACATTAAGCCATTTATACGGTTAACAAAGAAAGAAGAACTATGGGTATAGGGAAAGGAATAATAAGAACTGTTTAAGAAAGTTAAAGAGTTATTTACCTAGGAGCCAGTTCTTAAGATCTATTAACTAGGTCTAGAGACGGTTATAAAAACAGATATATTAGACTTTATACTAGGGGCATACTTTATATAGAAATATTAAGATAGATGGCACCCAGTGGCATACTATAGTTAAAAGATAACACTATTAGAGTTAAACTATGACATCTATAATAAGGAGTTATTAGGTATAGTTGCAGCACTTAAGGAATAGAAAGCATTCTTATAAGGCACAGAGAAACTATTTATGGTTAAAATAGACTATAAGAACCTTACAGGATTCCTAATAATAAAGGAACTCAACTAAAGACAGGTTAGATGGGCGGAAATGCTTATAGAATACCATTTTAAAATTTAGTATACTAAGGGTATAGATAATGCATGAGCAGACGCTCTAAGTAGAAAAGCTAAACTATAAAGTAATAAAAAGCTATTAGGAGCTTTATTGCAAAAGAATTAAGACAGATTAATTAGGTATAATTATCTAAAGATTGCAGCGACTAAGGAAAGTTAGATCCATAAATTACTAGAGAGTGATTAGACATAGAAGATCCAAGAAGTATAGGTAGAGGATCTAGACTTAGAGTAATATAAAAACAGAGAAGTAATATATATGCCTAAGTCTATCACAGAAGAATTTGTTAAGGAATTCTATAAGGGAATAATATAAGGATATAACGGAGCTATAGGCTTAGTGTTAAGACTTTAAAAGGAATACATTATTTAAGGAATCTGGGGACTAGTAAGACAAGTTATAAAAGAATGTCTAGATTGCTAAAGAAATAAACTAATAAGGCATAAGCTGTACGGAGGGCTACAACCTATTAAGACACTAGGAAGACCATAGGAGGTTATATTATAGGACTTTATTATTAAGTTACCAAAGTTAAGAGATCCTATTATAGGATAAGATTATAACGCGATTTTAGTAATAGTAGATAAGCTAATAAAGTGGGGATACTTT
>Ga0307507_10004436_pt1 | contig 24918 bp, 6 predicted proteins | sample 7_EM_MG_FD_207223 | JGI IMG/M metagenome (GOLD analysis project Ga0307507, IMG submission 207223) | Populus trichocarpa ectomycorrhiza microbial communities from riparian zone in the Pacific Northwest, United States - 7_EM | ecosystem: Host-associated > Plants > Roots > Unclassified | place...
TATGGTTAACGCTATAGGGGGTAAATACCTAAGGGCTCTAAGAAGGCCTAATAAAGGCAGAAAATATAATGGCAATACTTTTAAGAATAGGAATAATAGGACTAAAAGATTGGCTCTACTAGGTAGGTGTTTTAGTAGGTAGCCTAAGATGTAAATATAGCTAGCCAAGACAGACACCAAAATATATAATACTATTATGCCCCTTACGCACTAACCAAGAAGTAATACTCTTAGTAGCTGGCATAGAGAACTATAATACACTGCTCTTAATATAAAAAGGTCTTAAGGCGGTTACCTAGTGGCTTATTAGCTAAAATGTACTAGACTAGTTCCGGGTTATAAAGGAAATAGTAATAGAAGGCAAAGGGGCGAGTACTAGGCGCCCACTAATAACTCTATAGTAGTAGAGTTAAGTTCGTAATACTAGCGCGTCTATAGGCTTGTTACGGTAGCAGTAGTTCCTAATATCATAGGACGGGGTCAATGGCAGCTAAACATATGTATTTGAAGAGTCTACAAGACGTTGCGCGATTAATCATAAGGGTCGAGGGTGTAAGAAGGTGATATACCCACGCGTAGCTAACATAAGCTATACGCGAGGTATATACAAGAGCACGGGGCTCTCCCATAGAGGCCCCTGCGATTAGGTTCTGTAATACTACCCCCCCTCCTATTAAGGCGGAGCTCCAGTAACGCTATAGTTACTATATATATATAGGGGGAACGCTTAGGGTATAGAGAAGAAGAAGAAATATTGTTATAGGTATAATGGGCTTATATAGATGCTTCTGACTTAGGACTTGGGGGTTATTAGTAAGGTATAAGGGGGGTCACTAAGGCGCTAATAGTAGGCGAGCCAATAGCGATTTTCCATTCTAGGGATGGAAAATCCTAATTGGCTAGTTTCTCCTTAGCGTCTAGAATCTAACCAATTAGACAACTTTAACCGCCGGTTAAAGTTCGTAAACATCTTAAAGTTTTCTAGTTACGTAATTGCACTTTACGGCAGTCTATGGCAATCTAATAGCAACTTGCCCTTATGTGGCAATATATAACGGTTTAACTCTATAAGGGCTCCTATAGAGGATTAGGCACAAAATCTTTGCTTAGGCCCAGTTTCTATGGGTTTGCATAGTAGAAATCGCTAATTAGGTCCTTTGCATTCTTAAAAATTTTCTATAGTTGCTATTCCGGCTAATCTATATTAAATCCTATATAGGTGGCTTTATAGTAAAGCTACCGTCCTCTGCCTTTGCTAAAGTATTTAGAGTTAATAATTTGTTTAATGGTCCACTTCTTATAGTTTTTATCTTTATTCTTGTCTTAAATTAGTACTAGTAGGGGGTTAGGCTATATTTATCCCAGTAGAGGGCTAGGTTGGTAAAGGTATAGTAGCTATAGGTAAAATATAGGCTATACTCTATAGGTAGCTAAGGCGGGCAAAAGCTCTAGTTTACAGTACTAGGACAAAAGTCTCCGGTCGGAAGCCTTTTTACACCAAAACTCACCTAAAACGCTTTAAGATTTTATACCCACCACGATATTTTATTAAGCTAAAATTAAAGCTACTGGTAGACTTTTACTTTAACTAAAACTTTCTATTAGTAGCATTTTACAATAATAACGTGGAAAACCATTGCAAAGCTGTAAAGTTAGGTAAAGGTTAAAAATCTCGATTTCCCATACAAATTCGCTTAAAATTTAAGTATCTAAACTTTGGAGTATATTTATCTTTATAATAATAATTTATTATTATTATATAAATAGGTAGTTTTACTTAGAAAGTAAACTTTTATAATTATTAATTTTTCTAGCTTAAATTTTCAATGATTTTTATTATAAAGATGCGGGGCGAAGAAGCTGAGTTTTGGTGGGAAATCGCTTCCGACCGGTGACTTATGACCCATGACTGTATATACAGCTCCCCTATTAATAGCTTATTTAATCTAGTAGGGGCTAAGGTTCTTATAATTAAGTGACTTTATAGGCCTCTGTATAGAGATATTGCGTGCATCTAACTATACCTAGTCGCTAACATGTATCTTAGGTGGTAGTATTCTGTGACAGTTAGCAAAGTAAGCTTATTTTACTTAGGCCCAGGCCATCTCTCCTTTGCAGTAGTTAAGTAGATCTTTTATACGGTCTGTATATTAATTGGCAAGTAGCATTTTAAGGCGTTTTTTATATAGCAGTTTCTTATTAATAGGCTCTAGTAGCTCTATACTAGATTATAGGTAATAACCTTTATTTGTAAAGAATGGGGTAAGTCCTATAGTGGCTAAAATGTAGTTATTTGCTGCGAATTTACCTAGCAGAAGGTGGTTTACCCAGTTATCCTAACTATAGGTAACTACCTATTATAAGTACGCCTTTATGCTAGCATTAGCGTTTTCTAGTTATCTAGCAGTTTTATAGTAAAAGGATATAAATATCTTAATAGAGATACTAAGGCGTTAGCAGATCCGCCTCTATATATTAGAATTAAATTATGTGCCTTAGTTAAATATAATAGAATTAGGTAACCCGTATAGTTAGTAGACTTTATAGAGGAAGGTATTAGCAATGTTACTTACAGCTACGCCTTTAGTTAGGACATAGTAGCGTTCTTTTATAAGTCGGCATATTATTATAAGGATGTTCTTATAGGTTCGGCCATGTCATTTATAAGACAGTAGGTCGATAATAAAATCTATAGTAATATCTGCCTATTGGCGTATAGGTATTAGTAGAGGGTGTAGTAGCCCCTAGTACTTTATATAAAATGCTTTAGCACGCTTATAGCTATAGCAGGCACTTACAAAGCGTTTAACTAAGTCTATTATTTTGGGCTAGAAGTAGTATCGGCTAAGGAGCTTATAGGTTTCTCCCTTGCCTAGGTGGCCGCTTAACCAAAAATCATAGGCTATTTAGATTAGTTACTGTTATAGGTCTTCTAAGTTAGGGATAAATAGACGGCCTCTATAATAAAGCCTGTTCTCTTTTAATTCTAAGGCTGCTATATTAATCTAGCCTAAGCTTTAGGGGTTAGTAGGCAGTATATGGGTGCCGGCAATCTTTGTGGTAATTAGTTAATACAGTAATAGGTTAATAGAGGTGTTATATACTATAGTAATAAGCTTATTAATTTTAGGGAGTAATTCTAGTTCTATAGTATAAAGCTAAGGGGCGGTTAGTTCTATCTTAGGTAGTATACCTAGGGCCAAGTTTTGTACTTTTAGAATTGTTTGTCGTTGGAATTAATTATAAGGGTTATCTTCTAACTAAGGAAGGTCTTATAAACGGCGTATTAAGCTATTAGGCTTAGTACCTTATACTCCTAGCCTATATATAATTTTAAAGTTAAAACTGGAGAGGAATTTGTTCCAGCGTACTTAGCGTTAATTTAGTTGCTTTGTAGTTATAAAGTACTTAAGGTTATAATAATCCGTAAGAACTTTAGTTGGCTAGTTAGGTTCTGCTAAGGAGAGTTTTAGTAAGAATTCTTTAAACGCTTATATAATTGTAAGAAGTTCTTTATTATAGATCTTATAGTTACAATCTTATAGTATAAGCTTAGACAAGTAGAATGCGACTAGGTAGAGAAGGCTGTTATTACCTATCTAGGAAAGGACGCCTGCATTAATATGGTCTAAGGAGTTAGTTTTAAGGTAGAGTTGCCGTCCTGGTATAAAGTAAGCTAGGATAGGTGCTTTAGTAAAAGCATCTTTAAGGTTTTAAAACGCCTTCTTGTATTTAGGCATCTAGGTAAAATATAGGTATATTTTTCTTCCTTTTATAGGAAGACCCTTTATTCGCATTATTGCTATAAGTAGTGCTATAACGCCTAAGAAGTTATATATAAATTTCTAATAAAAGTTAGCGAGACTAAGGAAGGCTTATACATCCTTAATGCAGTTAAAAGTTTGCATTTAGTAATTATTTATACCTTTTTAGGGTCTATATAGACACCCTTAGTAGTAACAATTAGTTTAAGGTATTTTACTTCTATAACTAAGAATTCGCACTTCTTTAAATTAATATAAAGTCCTGCGTCTTTAAGGCGCTATAGGACCTTCTAAACGTGCTTAGTATGCTTAAAAGGATTATTACTTTAAATAAATATATCGTTAAGGTACGCAGAGCAGAAGTTGTTAAGGTAGTCCTATAAGGCGTTATTAATATAGCTTTGGAAGCTGCCTAGGCTATTATATATACCAAAGGGTATAACAGTATATTTAAATTGGCTAAAGCGCGATGTAAATGCGGTTTTCTATTTGTTACCTTCCCGTATTTAAAAGCAGTTAAAGGCGGCGATGATATTAAGCTTAGTACAGATTTTAGCTTAGCTAAGCCATTAAAAAGTCTTATATATAAGCGGTACAAGGTATTGGTTTTTAATTATAATAGTATTAAGTCCTCTGTAGTTAACGTAGAATTAGATACCTTCTCCTAGCTTCTTAGTAAGAAGGACAGGGGCGGCTGCTAGGAATATGCTAGGGCGAATAAACCCTTTATTAAAGTGCTTATTAATATACTTTTTAATAACTAGAAGTTTGTCTTTTAATATTAGGTAGGGTCTCTTATAGGGTAACATTTTTCCTTATTTAATATTAATGGCGTAGTTATTAGGTTAATGTAGGGGGAGTATGTCTATACTCTTTTATAAGCACATATTAATAAAGTTATAGTACCTCTTAGGGAGGAGATTGCGGAGTTCCTTAGTAGTAAATCCTTTTTTAAGCTTTATAAACTTCTTAAAGTCTAAAGGTAAAAGTCCGTAGAGTTCTATAGGGGCATTGTTTTTTAGGAGGTTGGCTATATCTATCCTATTACTATAGAGGACGTAGTCCTATTCTTTATTAAGCTTATATAATTATAATTAGAAGGCTGCGGCAACGGTCTAGCCTTTTCTACGTACTATGCGGTAGAAGGCCGCGGCATTTATATAGTAGCAGTTAGTTATAGGTGGGGTAATAAGGGGTTCCTTAAGTTAATATCCTGGGGAGTAGGTAAAGGCGGCTAGGCTATACCCTAGGCAAGTCTCTCTGCAGTATTTAAAGTTAAAGGTTATTTCTTTCTTTTTCTAGTCAATAGCGGGGTTATATTATTTAAGCTAGTTTATTCCAAGAATAATAGGGTAGTTGGTAAGTGGTATAATATAGGCCTAGAGTTCTTCCTGGTGCCCATTTATATCTAGGTAAAGTTGTGCTATATAGGTAATTTTCTATATAGTATAACTACTATTAGCAAGTTATAGGGCGCGGGCTTTAGTAAGGGGCAAGGTAGGTAGGTTATAAGTACACACAAATTAGGTATCTATAAATTTATTAATAGCTCCGCAATTAATTATAGAATGGCTTTTATATTGTTTTTTGGCAGTAATTTCTATTATAGGTAAAACTATCTATTTATCTTTACTAAGTTATCTATTAAGCAGGCCAATATATAGATCCCCTTATTATTAGGACGTCCTAACCTATAACTTAAGGCTAGGACTTGGCGTTTTCTATTTCCATATCTAACTCTACCGCTATTACTACGTCTTTATCTTATATAGTAGTGGTATATAGTGGTATATTTAGTGTTTAAGGTATAGGGTTAGGTATTAGATAGCAGCTGTTAAACCTAGCCATTAGGCAGTTTGGGCTATAGCTGTGGCAGCCTTCTTAATAGCATTTATAGTAATACTATAGCTTCTAGAGTAGCTTGTGCTCTTTATCTAGTAGCTTTTATAAGAATGTTAGTATAGAGAGGTTAATATTAGGACTAATAGTATTGCTTAGGGTAGTAGGTGTTAGTAGTTTGGTAGGTCCAAAGGGCTTCTATAGGGAGGTCTTTGGGTAGGGGTTTATAGTAATAATCTAGTTCAGCTATTATTTAATTTTCTATAGGGCTGCTACCATATTATAAACGTCATTATAATTATGGCTGGCGGCTGCGTAACTAAGGCAATAAGTAACTTTTTTAAGAAGATCTTTCTGATCTTTAGCATTGTCTTAGGTAAAGACTCCAGTATATTCCTAGAATTTAATATAGAACTTATTAAATAATTTAATAGGGCTTATCTTTAGGGCATATTGTTTAGCTTAACTAGTAGCTACTAGGTTATAGTTGTGGTATATTTAGTTAAGGTTATTAAGGACTTTTTAGTGGGACTACTACCTCTAGGGACTGCTAGTCTTCTATTAAGTAAAAAGTCTATTAAACAGGATGCCCTTTATTTATCTAATAATATAGCCAATCTTAGTATCTTCTGTAGGGAAAAGGCAGGCGCTTTAGGTTAGTTTCTTATAGATTTATATCTTCTAGTAGCTGTATTCCTTATAGTTACCCTAGAAGGTTAGGAGATTAAAGTAGCGTATATTAGACCCTATGGTAGCAGTCTAGGTTTAATTGTTATGGCTTTTATTATCGCCGCTGTGGTAGGGGTTCCTATTAGGTAAAGCTGCTTAGCGCTAACCCTCTATTAAGTATTAAGTAGGTAAGGTTACTAGGGGCGTAAAAACTTAGGTGGCGTTATATACAGTAAAGAGGTGTCCGGTATTATTATAAATATACTTATTAAGCTAAGATTATAGGTATTTAATTATATCCTCTCTTTCGGTAACTATAGTAATAAGTATAATCTTGGCCTTCTTTAGTTGTTAGACATCACGTTTAAATATATAGAGGTCATCTTTAATCTCTTAATGTATATTATTAGCAAGTGCCTTATAAGCTTATAGGTCTTAAATAATATTACAATTTTAGGTAGTATGTATCTTAGCTTATATAAGCTTTAGGTAGTAGTTCTATAGAAGGCGGTAGTATTTATTAGGTTCTTATGCTACCATTTTTGCAAATATCTTAGCGTCTTATATCTTAATCTTAATAGGTAGTAGTCCTTTAGCTTATTTATTTATGGTTATATAGTCAATAAAGGATAAGATATTATTAATGTCCACCTTATTAAGGTTGTTATAGTTTTTTAAGCTACTAGGCTTCCCCTTAAGGGTTAAGGCTAGGGCTAATAAATTAAATCCTCCTAGGATTAATTGGCGTTGTGGATTCAGTATAGGCATTAGATTGTTCTTTAAGTTTAACATAGTAGCTAGTAAGGAATTTTATCTTACTATTATTAATTCTTTAGAAGTATAAAGTAAGGTAGCTTATAGACACGCTGCTTCTAGCAGCGCTTATAGTATTATAGAGATGTGGAATTGGTTATAGGCTAGGCATTAGTAATAAAAAAGGCGTAATATAATGTTATAGGATAGGGTCAATGGCAGCTAAATGTATGTATTCGAGGAGTCTACAAGACGTTGCGCGATCGATTGTAAAGGTTGAGGGTATAAGGAGGTGATATACCCACGTGTAGCTGATATAAGCTATACGCGAGGTATATATAAGAGCACGGGGCTCTCCTATGGAGGCCCCTGCGGTCAGGTTCCGTAACACCTAAGGAGGTTAAAAAGTAAGGTAGTAGAGCACCATAGGTGACTTATAGGCGCTTCGTAGGCGCTATATAGGCGGACTACTCCTTATATACATATAGGGAGAAAACTCTATATAAGAAAACCCCGTAATCTACCTCCCTACCTTTTAGGACTTGCCTACATAGCGTCTACAAGGTCGCGTAGGCCTAATAGGGATCCAAATCGGACATTAAGCAATAAATTATTATTAATATTATTATATTAATATTAGCTATAATTAATCCCTATTTAAAAAGAATTACTTATAAATTATATTCTTAAATAATGCTTATAAGGATTTACTTTTATATATATATAATATAGATACTTAAATTATCTACCAAAATAATAATATTAAGCCCTTACATAAATTAAAGATATATAATTATAGTCATTATATTAAATTATTATATACTTAACTAATAGAGACTATATAAGCTAAAAAGATATATTATAGACTAAATTTAAAATTTTTATAATTAAATTAGGGTACTACTAGCTGTATACCCCCTAATTACTATATGCACACCCCCCTAAAACAGGCTTAGATTCTTCCACTTTAAGTTAGAATATTATATATATTTGACTTGTTTATACCCAAATCGCGAAAATTAAAGTGTTAAAATGCAACACCGGTAATACTTTTAAGATTGTTTTAAGTTAACTAGTAGGACTACAGAGTGCTCTATAAGGTGCTATAAGAACTAGATTAGGTACTACTGCCTCTATTTAACGTTATCTTATAAATCCGACGCTCTTTAGAAGATTTGGGTGACACAGGGTAATATATAGACGCTAAAAAACTCCTGCAAACTCCTAGGCCAATTAGAACAGCATACTAACTCCTGCTAACTCCTGCTAACTCCTAGACCAATTAGAACAGCGAACTAACTTCAGCCCCCTACGCACTCCTATTACCTACCAAATCTTTTATAAAGCGTCTAAGAGCTTATAGGCGTCGCTTTAGTGGTAACTAAATATTTTAGATTGCGTATTTTAACTTTAAATAGCTCTACAGAGGCCCCACTAACAGTTATTAACGCTTTTCTTAATATATTTTAATCTTTAGGTAATTATCTTTAATTCTATACGCATAAAAGCTAATTATAATGCAGTTAAAGGTATAAGATACAGCGCGCAAAACCTTGAACGCGTTTTTTTAAATGCATCTACGTACTACCTACAGGCTGTTCTTTCTACTACCACCTACACTACCACCATATTACGCCTATTTTAGTTCCTTATTAAGTCCTATAACCTTTTACAAACCCCTATAAACTCCTAGGCCAATTAGATCGCTTATATATATACAAAACCTAAGACGTGTTACTCTTCTGTATATACCTATTACCAGTTAAAACATGACCAATTTATATTCTTCCTAACTCCTGCTAATTCCTACTAACTCCTACGAACTCCTGCGAACTTCTAAGCTAATTAAATGCCGCCTAAACGCTCCTAGGCTAAGAGCGATTATAGGAAGAAATGGTATAAGGGCTGGTGGAAGATAGGGACGGGCGGGGTAGAAGCTTATCTACGCCTAACACCATAACCAGGTTATATTGCAGCAATTAATTCAATAGATCTAGAAGAATTGCCGTCTATTGTTTAGAAAGCTCAGCGCGAGGAAAATGTTCTGTTGTAGATAACCGTTTTAGAAGTATATCTTAAACGAATACTCCAGTATATAAACTTAGGAGGCCTCCCTTAAACCCCTTATCTAGAGTAGGTGCGCACCTTAAGACGTCTAATATTTGGTTTTGGTAATATACTTCTTATTACACGCACCAGTTTTAGAAAAAGTCTTATTTTTTATACCTTTTCAATCTTAACGGGCAAGATTACTATTTAGTTAGTCCTACTAAGCAAGCTTAGAGATAAACAATTAGATAATATCCGGAAGCTTAATAGTTCTAATTTGTGTCTTATTACTGCTAAGAGTAGGAACGTAGATAAGGCCTTAATTGCAAAGGTAAAGGAGGGTATATATATATACATTCTCCTTGATCCTAAGTAGGCCTTATTAGAGTCTTTCTAGACTGCGTTAAAGAGCCCAGAACTATAGGCTAGGATTAGCCTTATTGCAATTAATAAGTATTATTTAGTAAAGCAATAGGAAACGTTCCAACCGGCGTTTATAATATTAGGCGAGCTATGGACAATACTTCGTTAAGATGTAGTTTAGTTTAGTTGTTCTACTATACTTAATAAGGAGGTAGAGCAACTAGTTCTTAAAAACACCGGTTTCTGCTCTATAGGTAGTCGCGTATACTAGACTAAGGTTATTTAGACTTCTATAGATCGCCCTAATATCTTAATCTACGTACTGTAAGGGCGCGAAGAGGCTTTGGGGAAGATTCAAAGGAACAATATAAATTCTATCTAAATCTATGGGTATATAGCTCTTGCAGAGTACAAGATGTTGCGTAAAGAAGAGAAAGGAATATAGGAAACTTGTAACTAAATATTTGGGGTCTTAACAGTAGACGCGTGGGCACAAGCCTACGCGGATTTTAATAGGTTTCGACCAAATTCCATTATATTAGTAGAATTTGGTGGAATTTGATTAAGTTAGCGGAATTTAGTAGAAAACGGTAGATTACAGCAGACAATTATAGATAGTTATAGACAGTTGCAGACAGTTATAAACAGTTGCAGACAGTTATAAATAGTTTCACACAGTTATCTGTCAAGTGTTTCACTAAGACATTCCTACTATAACTGGGCTAGTCCCGTTACACATACTGCCACTTTATAAAGTTAAGGTAGATTTATAGGAGGCACTATACTTCCTATTAGACGCGTGTATAGATTTAGATACTGCTATCTCAGAGCAAATACTAAAGATAATTGTCTTTATAGACGGTTGTCAGTCCGTTTAAGAAGTAGCAGTATACCTCTAAAGAGCACTCCTTATAAAGACTTCAACCTTTACACCCAACAAATAGTATACTACTAATGCTAATAATGGAACCCGTTGCGTAACCAATATAGTTTAGGTATAGTAGCGGCTTAGTTATAGTAGACAGGGCTACGGTCGGTATTACGGACGCTTTAAGTACGATGTTACGACTACTTAGGGAAGAGTTGCAGGAAGCTAGTTAGTTAATATAGGCACGGTCTAGGATGGATCTGGTGGAACCATGTGACGAGGAATGGTAAGCGAGTCACATAATGTTATACATAGTGTACGGAGTATACGCAGTATACGTCCACGTACAATACGTATAACACGTACCTTACGTATAAGAGAGGATTTCTTAGGAGTATGGTTGTGTATTTAAAGGACCTCAGTCTCTACCGTAGATAGTTCTCTCCTTATAGTAAATCTCAGAAAACAATTGGAGTTAATCTATTAGGCAACCACTCCACCAGTTATTATTATATTGTTGATTTGTTCTTACCTATATACCCAGTCTAATAATAGGACCTACCGTAGTTCCTACTACAAGGTTCTGTTACACATTTACTACTAAGGTTATAGTATTAAATAAAATTAAACAACATGCCACCTAAAGCACCAGTCACAACGGCGTTAATAATAGCCACAGCCTCAGGACCAGGAGACACCAGTATAGCAGATACGGATTCTTAAGTGGTTATACGAGGTCAGTTATAGGAAATAGTTAATTACTTATAAGATAATAATAGGATACTTAAAGAACGCATTAATAGAATTAGAGTAGCGAAAATTAAACTACCTTCAATTAAATGGTTCTTAGGAGAGAAGTTAAAGCTTAAGGGGTTTCTTACACAGATGCACTTTAAGGTAATGCAGAAAGGAGCGAAGTTAGCAACATTATTGGATTAAGTAGCCTATATAGGATTGTTCCTAATAGGAAGGGCACTTAAGTGGTTTAAACCGTATCTTACGGAAATATAGGCTAATAGTATAACAACTACTAACCAAGACGTATGGTATATATTTGCCAGTTAGAATAGGTTCGCAGAACAACTAATATAGATATTTAGAGACCTAGAGGCCACAACTATAGTAGAACAAAAGCTTTAGAACTTAGTATAACGCACTTTAGCAATTAAGTATATAATACAGTTTTAAACACTAGCTATATAGGTTGAGTGGAACAATAGGGCGCTTATGGCATAGTACAAATAAGGACTTAAGGCTAAAGTCCAGGACGCAATTATCCTAATAGAAGATACGGATACTCTAAAAGAGTTAATAGACTAGTTAATAAAGATTAATAATAGGATCTATTAAAGGGAACAAGCTAAGAGAGGGCAAGACAGAGTTCTATAGTTATATAAGGCGCAGAATACGCAATAACAGATATAGAGCTAAAAACTATGGAATAGCGTAGAGCTAATAGACCTAAGCGGTACCAAAGAAACCTAAAGATAGGAAAAGAAACTATAGAAACCTAGAGGTTAAGGATTAAGTAATTAAAGGACCTAGGAGCAGAGGCTAAACCAGGGATCTTAGTAGTAGAAGACGTTTAGGCGGACTCCATAGCAAGAAAAATGGTTTAAAGATAGGGCTTATATAAATTGTGGAAAACAAGGTTATTTTGCCAGAGACTGCAGAGGTAGTTAGAGTAACTATATAGTAAAGGGAACTAGGCTAGCAGACGGCACATATATATAGAGGGACAACGGTGCACTACAAGGAATAAAAGAGTATTTAATTAACAGTTTTGCGTATTATTACAACAACACATGCCGAATTTATGAGGAAGCTAAATATAGCGTAAGCTATTAGCTATAGGAGCTATTGTTACTTAAGTTTAGAGGAACTAATAAACTAGCTTATAGATCGGATATTAAGGACAATAAGTTTAACATAGGTAAAGCATTTACCGACAATAAGGCAATAAAGGTAGCTTACTAGAAGTATATAAACCTTAGAGAAGTTAAAATAGAAGTAGAAACTAAGACTATTACAGAGCAAGGTTTAGTAACGGGTATTATAACACTGTTAGATATAATTTCCATCGCTTTATAAGATAATAGGAGCAACGTTTAGAAGAAACTAAGCAAGTAAATAACTGCTAGTGCTAGCTTATCACTTAATAAAGGTAAAAGGCCATAGGCTTAAGATTCTTAAGAAGATATAAGAGAGGCTTAAGATTCTTAAAATAAGATAAGACATACCTAAGGACCTACAATAGACAAAAACTAATGGGAAAGGGCAGCTACTTAGTTTATAGACAAATAAATAAGTATAAAACGCAAGTTTAAGAACTATAAGTTTGGGGAATAAATAAGAACATTAGCAATCCTAGGTAAATGTGGTATTTAGCCTAAAGATTAAACAGTTAATACCAGGATTAAAAAGTAAGACAACTACAAAGATCTAGCTATAAGACGCAGAAAATAAAAAACTATAGATAAGTTTAGAATAAGAATTATTGTATAGTAAGAGCAAAAGCTAGATAAGAGGTTAGCTATGCTAGGTTATATAAGGGACAGAGCACCTGTATAAAGAGTTACTAATAGGCCAAGTACAGGGACACCTAGGGCAAAATGGTTGGATAAACTGGAATAAGAAGAGGATCTAGATATTCTAACTAGGTTTAAAGAAAGATATACTAAAGGATATTACGATGCAGCGATAACAAGGTACTTTCTAACAGATAAACTATACACACTAAACTAGTTATATGGAAAGTGGTATAGGCAACGATATAACAACAAATAGGCAGATTTTTATATGTAGCTAGATAAAAAAGTTATCCAAGACTAACCTATTATGGAGAAACGTATAAGTCACATTAAAGGGGCATTAATTATAACGTTAAGGAACTTAGAAGAAGGATCTAGGGACTAGAGAAGTGAGTAATAAATCTTAGTACCTATAGCAGAAATACTAGTGGTTAGGTTAACTAGGTATAGGTTTAAACTTAAGGATAAAAATAAACTAAGAGTTAACCTAAAATATATAGCGTATTATATACTATTATAGATAGCTTGTGTGGATAACATGTGTAATATATATAGAGCACTAAAAGATAAGAACCGGAAGTACCTAGTAAGGATATATTAGGCACCAGAGAAAAAGCGGTTTAGGAATACTAAGTATATGCATAGATAGCACCTAGTAGAAGTATAAGGTTAAGGGGACTTAACACTTTAGCTAGGAAAATTCCTTACGGAAGAATGCCTAGATGGACGATAGTAGTAGAAGTGCCTAGAAAACACTTGTCCATAGTATATAGAGGAAAAGAAATAAACTAAGTATTGGCCTAAGTTAGACTAAGTATAAATAGGATCTAGTAGCTAATAGTTAGGAAAAGGGGAGGTGTATAGGACTAGAGGGAACTAGTGTTAAAGCCTTAGACCCTTAAAGGAATTTAAGGACAACACCTAAATTTATAAGCTAAATAGTAAGATTAATAGTTTAAAGTGTTGGTAGATAGTGGAGTAACTAGGAACTATATATTACTAAAAGCAGTAGAAAGGATAGGGTTACTATATAGATAAAAGAAACACCTATATTTACTTATAATAATTTCTGGAGATTAGATAGCCTATAGAGAAGATATTATTAATCTTAAAATAGAACCTATTTAGTTAACTATTAAAGGAAGACTAGTTAGAATGTCTTTTAATATCCTACTATTAGGATAGGACGAGGCGATATTAGGAATGCCTTAGTTATAGGAGTACAATCTAAAGATTAATTAGGTTATAGGTTAGGTTGATATTAAGGATACTTAATAGCGCAAAGTGCGATAGCAAACTAAGTTGGTATAGTACTAGGTTAAAGCGATATATAAAGAGACTAAGCGAGGCTTAAGTTATATACCAAAGAGATACTATAAGTATGGTAAAAAGTTATAGTTACTAGAAAGTGAAAAGCTGTTAGAGTATATAGTATAGGACTATAAGATAGAATTAGAAGAGGGAATAAGTCTAAAGTTCTTTCTAATCTATAAGCTTACTAAAATGGAGTTAGTAGCGCTTAAGGAGTTTGTCCAGGAGAACTTATATAAGGGATATATTAGACCGTTATAGTTATTAGTAGGATATCTAGTACTATTCATCCCAAAAAAAAACGGAAAACTTAGGATGTGTATAGACTATAGACAGTTAAACAGCATTACTAGGAAGGATAGGTATCCTTTACCCTTAATTAGCGAAATCTAAGATAGGATAGGTAACGTAAAGATCTTTATAAAGATAGATCTGAGATGGGCGTACCATTAGATTAGGATTAAGGAAGGCGATAAATGGAAGGCAGCCTTTAGGTTAAAGAAAGGACTATATAAACCATTAGTTATACAATTTAGGCTTATAAACGCACTAGTAATATTCTAGAAGCGAATTAATAGTGTATTAGGAGAACACCTAGATGAATTTATTATGGTATACCTTAATAATATTATCATCTACTTAGAAAATAAGGAAGAACATAGAGAACACATTAAATAGGTCTTAAAGAGACTATAAGAAAAATAGATGCCAGTAGCAGTTAAAAAATGTGAGTTCTTTACAAGAAAAACCGATTTTATAGGATTTATTATTAAACTAGGAAAGATTAGCATAGACCTAAAGAAAATTAAAGCTATAGTAAGTTGGCACAAACTAGAAAATGTTATATAGTTAAGGTTGTTTCTAGGGTTTTGTAACTACTATAGGAGGTTTATAGCATAGTGGTTAAAAAGCATTAAGCTATTTATAAGACTAACAAAGAAAGAGGAACTATAGGTTTGGGGTAGTAAATAGAGGGAGCTGTTCTAGGAACTTAAAGAGTTGTTTACCTAAGAACTAATCCTTAAGATCTATTAACCAAAGTTAGAAACGGTTGTTAAGACAAATGTATTAGACTTTGCACTAGGAGCATGCTTGCTATAAAAGCATTAGGACGCATAGCATCTAGTAGCATACTATAGTTAGAAAATAACACCACTAAAGTTAAACTATAACATCTATAACAAGGAGTTGTTAGGTATAGTTACAGTACTTAAGAAATAGAGAGCATTCTTATAAGGCATAGAGAAACTATTTATGGTTAAAACGGACTATAAGAACCTTATAGGATTCCTAATAATAAAAGAACTTAATTAAAGACAGGTTAGATAGGCGGAAATGCTTATAGAATACTATTTCGAAATTTAGTATACTAAGGGTACAGACAATATATAAGCAGACGCTCTAAGTAGAAAGGCTAAACTATAAAATAACAAAAAGCTATTAGGAGCTTTATTGTGAAAGGATTAAGACGGATTAATTAGGTATAATTATCCAAAAATTGCAGTAACTAAGGAAAGTCAGATCCATAAATTATTAAAAAGTAATTAGATATAAAAGATCTAAGAAGTATAGGCAGAGGATCTAGATTTAGAGTAATATAAAAACAGAGAAGTAATATATATGCCTAAGTCTATTACAGAAGAATTTGTTAAGGAATTCCATAAGGGAATAATATAAGAACATAATAGAGCTATAGGCTTAGTGTTAAGACTTTAAAAGGAGTACATTATTTAAGAAATCTAGGGGCTAGCGAGACAAGTTATAAAGAAATATCTAGATTGCTAAAGAAACAAACCAATAAGATATAAGCTATATAGAGGGCTATAACCTATTAAAATACCAGGAAGACTATAGGAAGTTATATTATAGGACTTTATTATTAAGTTACTAAAGTTAAGAGATCCTATTACAGGATAAGACCATAATATAATCTTAGTAATAGTGGATAAGCTAATAAAGTGGGGATACTTTATAGCATACACTAAAGAGATATTAGTAGAGGATATCGCTAGAATCTATATAAAGGAAGTATTTGTAAGACATAGAGTACTAAACAAGATTATATTAGACAGAGATCCAAGATTTATAGTAGTATTTTAGGAAGTATTTCTGGCAGAATAAGGAGTTTGCGTAGTAACCTCTATAGCATATTATCTGCAGATAGAGAGATAAACGGAAAGACTAAACTAGATACTGGAACAGTATCTAAGGCATTATATTAATTACATATAGAACAATTAGGTATCGTTATTACTAGTTATATAGTTTATATATAATATAACACTATAAGAAGGAATAGGGACATTACCATTTAAGGCAAATTACGGGTATAAACTAAGAATATTATTATTGCTATATTAAGCAAAAAAGACAAGTAGCACAGCTAAATAAAGAATGGAGATGTTAATAAATCTTTATATAGACCTTATAGAAACAGCTAAACTAGTATAAAAACAAATAAAAAGGTACTATAATGCTAAGAGATCTAAGGGACCAGATCTTAAGGAGGGAGATAAAGTATAGCTACTATATAAAAATTTTAAGAGTTAATAACTAAGTAAAAAGTTAGACTATGTTAGACTAGGACCTTTCAAAATTACGTAAAGAATTTTGTTAGTTATGTATAAGTTAAACCTACCAGCTAAAATAAAGATTTACCCTATATAACATGTTGCGATGCTAGAACCAGCATATGGAGGTGTTAAGCCACTAGTCTATAAGGCAGATATATATAGAGGACAAGAGGAAGACAAATAGCAAGTTTTAAAGATTATTAGTTATAAGGATGTAGAGGACAAAACATAGTATAAAGTAAAGTGGATAGGCTATAGTAAGACTACCTAGGAACCACTAAGCAACCTAGAGAACGCTATAGGAAAGGTATAGGAGTATTAAAAGAAAGTAGGTTAGGCAATATTAATAAAAAAGAATCGCCAAAGAATAAGTCACCTAAGGGGGACCTAAGAGGAGCAATTACTAAGCTACTTAGAGTTGTTTCCCTTACAGGAGGAGAGCCAGTCCTTTTATTACCTAACTTATTAAGACCCTATTAAACAAGTTTCCACTTCTTAGAATAAACCTTCTTATAAACCTTCTTAAGATGGGTTAACCGAGCGAACGCAACCTACTAAGACTTAAAGGAGCGACGTTGAGCCTTAAGGGCCTAAGCGGTCTCTTTAGCAGAATAATGGAGTTTAGTACGCATGGCGGCTAACTTAAACTTAAGCTTTATAGTGGTAGATTAAACACAAGACCTTATAATAAGTTACTTAGGGAACTTAAAGACTGTTAAGAGTTATAGGATGCGTATATTTAGCGTTAGAGACAGAGTAAACGTTATAGGACGATTAAACGTTTGCTTTAGTGCACTTTAAGCAAGATAAGGGTTGTTAAGATAAGGGGCTTGCTATTGCAATATATACTAACCCCGCTTTTACACAATGAGAATATAGAGACGACATTATCTTACTAAGCGATAGTATGGCAGCTATAGTACGAGTATAACATTACGCTTGTGAAGAAGAAGAAGCTTTAGGTATAATAAGTAAGGATATTAACTAGACTAATTAAACGGATATTACACCTCTAGTGGACGACTTGGAGATGTTAGGAATCTTTAAGGACGAAGATAAAGAGGAGGGAGATAGTGTTATAGACGCTTTAAGTATAATATTATAACTACTTAGGGAAGAGTTGTAGGAAGCTAGTTGGTTAATATAGGTATAGTTTAGGATAGATCTGGTGGAACTATATAACGAGGAATAGTAAGCGAGTTATATAATATTATACGTAGTGTACGGAGTATACGTAGTGTACGTCTACGTATAATACGTATAACACGTACCTTATGTACAAGAGAGGATTTCTTAGGAGTATAGTTGTATATTTAAAGGACCTTAGTCCCTACTGTAGATAGTTCTCTCCTTATAGTGAATCTCAGAAAACAATTAGAGTTAATCTGTTAGGCAACCACTCTACCAGTTATTATTACGTTGTTGATTTGTTCTTACCTATATACCCAGCCTAATAATAGGACCCACCGTAGTTCCTGCTATAAGGTTCCGTTACAGTTGGACTAGTAAAGGCTATATATTTCTGCTGTATTGGGCCTTTAACACGGAAGGTATTAATAGACTAGAGAGTAAACAGCTATAGTTATAACTAGACGCACCTTAAAAGACCACTTATAGGCGATATCGGAATTAACTACTAGGTAATTAAGTAATAGCACATAATTAACTAGCCAATGGCTATATACCTGGCGACGTAAGCGACACGAAAAGTATTTCTTCTTAGATATTAGCTTTTACTTAGGCTCCTACTCCTATTAACAAATCTATAACAACTAAATTTTAAAGTAAGGCAGAAATGTCTTATCGCGCCAGGCTGTCGGCTATATAGATGAAAATGATTAATGGTATATGCTATTAGAAGGCCTTTTTAACTTACCTTAATAAGAATAAGCTACTACCACAGATTAAGGCTACCCGTGTACCGCTGGATTAATATTATAGTTATTGCAACCTAGTACTGCTTCTAACTCTTACTTAGGCTTTAGATATCCCACAACTAATTACTTAGCTAAGAAGCAGCTTACGACCTTATTTTACCCTAACTCTTATTAATAAATAGACAGCTATGCAGGCGGAAGCATTATATAGTGCAAATAGGCGCTTCCCCTTGCCACTAGATGGGTATATAAATAAAATATGCTGCTAGTAGCTTGCGTATACGTATAAGCTAGGACCGGACTTTTAGGATATACTAACCTTTAATTATCTCTGTTCTAAAGCTCCTTTACTTTAGATATGGCCTTATAAAGAGAAAGGTAGGGAACTGTTAGTAGAGTAACTGCAGTATTTTATTAAGGAGGTTAACAATTTACATACTAAGATAAAGGATGCAAGAAATGCAAAAAAGCAATAGTAGCAGTTATAGGAGTTGTAAAGCGAGCATAATTAAGCACCTAATATAAGTGTATCCAATTATAATGCAACTATTTGTAAAAGGGATAATACCCTTACCGCCTAGGTTGTAAGACAAGAGGCGTTAAGAGCCGTATAAATACGCGTAACTAAGACGGCTGGAGCAAATAAATGTACGTCGGGTAATGTAAGAGATATTACACTACCGCTGACCTTATAACTAGGAGAATGGGTTAACAGTGTTATTAGTACGCTAGTATTGCTATTACTAACCTTACCTATCCTACCTAATAGTATATTAGAAGGTATTTAGCGTACTATAAGACAGCTTAAATAGGCTTATATCTTAGGAGTAGATATTGCTTGGTATAGCCCTAATAGCAGCTAGTTAGATATCTAGTAGCTAGTTATTAGTATATTAGACACTTAGAAAAGTGCTACGCCTAGTTAAAAAAGATAAAGGTAAAGGTATAATAGCACAGAGCTACTACCTATTAATACGTCAGTTGCTATTAATAGAAAGAGATCTAAATATAGGTAAAATGCTAAACTTTATACTTATCTTAAAGAGGGGGCGTATAAGGTATACTACCCTAAAGGGTAGAGAGAACTTTTATATAGATATATCTAATTGGTCTAGGAGTTTATAGGAGTTTATAGGAGCTAGTGCGCTATTTTAATTGGCTTAGGAGTTTGTAGGAGTTTATAGAAGGTAGTACGCTGTTTTAATTAGCTTAGGAGTTTGTAGTAGTTTAGAAAATTAAGAATATTGAAGTAAATGTAAATCAAAATTCTAATTTTGTTTAATATCTTTAACCTCTTTAAAAATCTTCTTCGTACTTACATTTATTAACCGTCTTCTATTAAAGATTTTAAAATGTCTTCTTTTGCTCTCTAGGTGCGTACGTACCCCCCTAACGTCCTCCTTAATAAGGAGAGAACACTACAGGCTATAGCCCTTCTTTGTTATCGCCAGCTTCGGTCTAGTAAAATTCGTATTAAGACGTAGTTAGTATTAGAACTCTAACCATTAACTAGAAGATTTAACTAACCAGATTTAATATGCGCCCTCACCCTCGCCGCCGCCCTTCCCCCCTAGTACTAGCAGTAGTAGCAGTAACAGCAGTAGCAATAGTAGCAGTAGCGCCGCCGTTGCCGCCCGCCGCCGCTAATAATGAGGATGAGGATAAGGATAAGGATAAGGATAAGGATAAATAGTTTGGCGGTAGGGAGCTAGGAGAGGAGCCATAAGTATTAATAACTATATAGTATATGCTTAGCTTATATATGTTTATAGACCACCACCACTATTACTATTACTAGCCCCGGCCCCGGCCCTAGCCCTAGCTTTAGCCCTAGCCCTCCCCTTACTATTTACCCTCCTACTACCTACCCTCCCGCTGCCCGCCCTTACTGCTATTAGGTTTGCCCTTACCTAGCGCGCTAACCCTGTCCGCCTGCTATGGGCTTAGGCCCCCTACGGCAAGATAACTGCCGCGTACGCCCTTACTACCTAAGGTAAATGGTAGTGGTAGTTAGCGGTGGCGTTAGCGGCTATAGGGCTAAATAAGCAGAGAGACTGGGGCCATATTGGCCGTATAATAGAGACGGAGTTAAGGGTGGAGTTGGTAGGTAGTAAGCAATACGCTGCCTGCCAAGCCTTAGGTAATAAGTATTGGGTATACTTTAAAAAGGGTACATAGCAGGTAAGCAGGCCTAGGGATACCTATGCTTACTACTAAGCGGCGGCCCGCTCTAGCGGGTGCAGCCTCTTAAAGTATATGTGTAAGAACCCTAAGAACCCCTTGCCCCTACCTCCTAGGCTAAGGTCTTTAGCGGCGTATAAGCTGTCTAGTGGTCCACTACTAGGCCCTAGCGGCAGTAGCATTATGGCGTAAGGGAAAGAGGGGGTAGGTTAGTATTGTTTTCTAGCACTCTAGTATACTAAAGTGGCGGCTTTTATAGCATACTCTTTATAGGTAAGCTTTAATCTAGCTGTATTAATCTAAGGGGTAAAACCCAAATAACGATACTGTCCGGTATAGGCCTAATTACAAGGTATCCTTTATAGGCAAGCTTTAATCCAGCTAAGTCAATCTAAGGGGTAATCCTAAATAACAGCACTATTTAGTGCAGGCCTAACTATAAGGCGTTATAGAAGCCCTAGAGTTGCCTAGTAAGTAGTATAGGTAAATAGTAGTTAAATATAGTTGTTAGGTTCTGTTGTTGTCTTAAGTAAAAGTCCATATAAAAGTTTATATAGATTAGTTTGCCTAGTTAAACAGAAACGCGGGTATCTAATTAGCCTAGGAATTTATAGGAGTTCGCAGGAGTTTATAGAAGTTTAAGAGTTAGGCCAATTTAGCCTTAAGAAGTTATTACTAGTATACCAGGACAAATGTAGGTATTTAATTAGTTTAGGAGTTTATAGGAGTTTATAGAAGTTTATAGGAGTTTAAAAATTAGTTAGCTATGTTAACTGCTATAAGGTCGATTGTTATAAGGTTAATTGTTGGATTAATAACCCTATTCAACTTCTCCCTAACCTAGTTAGTATAGTCTTCTATATTAGCAAATCCATTAATATTATCCAGCTTTCTAGAAGGATATAACCCCTAAACCGTATCTAATTGTTAGACATACTGCTAGTTAAACTAATTAACCTTATCTACTAGTACCTTAATACCTTCTTATAAGATATTATAAGAATTAAATAACCTTATACTAGCTAATTACTTAGCACTTTACGGCTTAGCTAGATCTAAAGTAAAGAGAGTATAAGTAAGTAAAAACATATCCGGTAGTACGGCAGTAGTAGTATAAGTCCTAGGTATATGCTTGCTAAATATAGTCTCTACTCTTTTACGCAATGCCCTAGCCTAAATATTAGATAGATATACCTGGTTAAATATAATATCTACATTATAGGTTAAGTTCTTATAGCACTTTATTTTAATATTATAGCTACCATTAAGATACTTAAGCCCAAGATTAATTGCTTTGTGTGTAGTAGCCCTACTAAGCCAGTTTATAAGCCTAGAGGACAGTATCACATACTATAATTTAGAAGTATTTACCAGTAAGAGATTCCATTGATAAAATAACATCTTGCGGCTATAGTTGTGCTAGGATGTGCTAAAAAAAGTAGTTAATAAAAGGGTTAATAAAGCGCCTTAGTATGCCTATATTAGTATATTTAACAGTATACCAAATAGATAGAAATAGCTTAACCTCCTAAAGTATACGACATATTATTTGGAATTTAATATCGTTATACGGTTGCCTATTAGGGCCATTACTATTCCACGTATTTAAAGTAAAGGCGGCTAGATGGACGTCTTTAATAAGTTCTAAAAATTAATCTGGTATAAGAGAGCTAATAACGTCAGTAATATAGTCCATTCGCTTAAAGAAGTCTCTACTAAAGGTAATAAGGTAGCCCTTATATCATATTGCTGCGTAGAATAATGCAACTACGCGCCCTATAAAGCCCTGCGCAACAATTAGCTCTATTAGGTAGTATTTAACGTTCTTCTAACTATACTAACTGCGACCCTATATAGTAGTATTGGCTTATAGGTAATAATAAGCCTCTTCTCTAGAAAGAATAGGTGCCTAATGCGTACGGATAATAGTATTTAATAGGTTTATCTGGATATAAAACTATATGGGTATACCAAGAAGCCAATCCCGTTAGTTAAATGGTCGGCATACCCGGGTTTGCTCGTTCTTAACAGCCCTAATATGGTGTGCCGTAAGTTAGTCTTTATAAATAAGCCAGAGTTAATTACGGAAGTCGTTATACATCAGGAAAATGTTTATGCCTCCTAACAGTACTGACAGGTTCCTGACAGCTCCTGTCAGGGTTGTCAGGAGCTCCAGGGGACACTCACACTCGGCTTCCTGTCAGGAACCTGTCAGGAGGTCGCCCGGACCACACGGACCTCCAGGACCTCCAGGACCTCCAGGACCATCAGGACCTCCAGGACCATCAGGACCTCCAGGACCATCAGGACAATTAGGACAATTAGGACAATTAGGACAATTAGGACAATAATTTAAAAATAAGGTATATTAATGCTCTTGTATTTACAGCCAGCTAATAAATATAAAAACCAGTTTAATTTTAGACCCTATTCTATATACAGGATACTTTAAGGAATCTAAATAATCCAAATCCTTCCTGCCTACCACTAGCGTCGCGATCGATCGAGGAGACGAGGGGTAAGGCCCTCGCAGAGGCTCCAAACCGTCAATTGGCGGTGTTCCCGATGATCCGCCGGCCGTGTACTGATTTCCTAACTAGGCCTAGTGCCTGCCTGCCTGCCTGCCTGCCTGCCTGCCTGTCTGTCTACCTATGTCAGTATCTAATTCAATTCGGGGGAGGGGTCGGCCCGATCGAAGGCTCTAATTGATTCAGATCGTTCTCTACGGCCATTCGCTAGCTGTACATTCGAACGGTGGTCGTCTAGGGTGCCTCCCTAGGAGGCCTTGATTCGATTCGGTGATGGGCCAATATCGAAGCTCTGGTTTAATTCGATCGATCGATCAATTAAATCGTTCGTGGTATTCGCTGGCTGGTTGTTCGAAAGGTCGTCGTCTAGTTCTGGTAACGGTCGTCTGGTTCTGGTAACGGTTGTCTAGCTCTAGGACGGTCATCTAGTTCTGGCAACGGTCGTCTGGTTCTGGCGACGGTTATCTGGTTCTGGTGACGGTCGTCTGGTTCTGGTGACGGTCGTCTGGTTCTGGCGACGGTCGTCTAGTTCTAGCGACGGTCCTCTGCTGGCTGCCGTTCTAGTGCCTCCTAAGGTAGGGAGGATGTAAGGAAGGGTAAAAAATAAGGTGGCTACAAAGGGGGTGGCTTGGCAGAGGCACGTGTAGGGCTATCGGGAATATAGCGGGGACCCGATAGTAATGTGTGTCATGCGGAGCTTCGTTCAGAGCTTCGTGTAGAGCTTCGTGCGGAGCTTCGTGTATGTAGAGCCTCGTGCAGAGCCTCGTGCAGAGCTTCGTGCAGAGCTTCGTGTAGAGCTTCGTGTAGAGCTTCGTGTAGAGCTTCGTGCAGAGCCTCGTGTAGAGCTTCGTGCAGAGCTTCGTGCAAGCTTCGTGTAGAGCTTCGTGCAGAGCTTCGTGCAGAGCTTCGTGTAGAGTTTCGTGTAGAGCTTCGTGCAGAGCTTCGTGCAGAGCTTCGTGTAGAGCTTCGTGTAGAGCTCCGTGTAGAGCTTCGTGTATGTAGAGCCTCGTGCAGAGCCCCAGTAGTGTTGCTTGAGGGGTGCGCATAGGGTGTTGCTTTGGGGGGGTATCCTGCCAGGAACCTGACAGGACGATCAGGAAATACTAGTTTCCTATCAGGAGCGCATCAGGATGGTAGGGTCCTGTCAGGAGCGCATCAGGATAGCAGGGTCCTGTCAGGAGCCTGTCAGGACGACCAGGACGATCAGGACGTTCAGGACGTTTAGGACATCAGGACGTTTAGGACGTTCAGGACGTTCAGGATGATCAGGAAAATAAAAATCCTACCAGGAGCTTATCTCATGAATCAGACCCCGGGGAGAAATTGCGCCACGACGTAGCTAAGGGCTAGCGCTACGCTTGTGGACCTTACCCCAGTCCTGTGGACTCCTAGACCAATCAGATCGCACCGAGAGGAATTCCTCCCCGAGGGTCTGAGAGCTTATGGGCCCTCTTTGTATAAGAACTGAATGTTTCTTATTAGGCAACAACTCTTCCATTACAACGCTGTATCTTAACCCTTTTATAACATCTAGTTATTATAAAAATACTATAAGGTAGGAGCTCTTTAATTTCTCTATCTATTGCAAAAAATAACGATGTTGTGGCTATAT
>Ga0307507_10004437_pt1 | contig 24904 bp, 18 predicted proteins | sample 7_EM_MG_FD_207223 | JGI IMG/M metagenome (GOLD analysis project Ga0307507, IMG submission 207223) | Populus trichocarpa ectomycorrhiza microbial communities from riparian zone in the Pacific Northwest, United States - 7_EM | ecosystem: Host-associated > Plants > Roots > Unclassified | place...
GCGGTGAACACCCCACGCAGGATGATCTCGGTGACGCGCGAGGGATGCGTCTGCGCGTAGGCCAGCGCGAGCGTCGCGCCCCACGAACCGCCGAACAGCTGCCAGCGGTCCACGCCGAAGTGCTCGCGCAGGACCTCCATGTCGGAAACGAGGTGCCACAACGTGTTCGCGGTCAGGTCGACGTCGGCGTGGGGCGTGCTCCGGCCGGCGCCGCGCTGGTCGAACAGGATGATCCGGTAGGCGGCCGGGTCGAAGTGCCGCCGGGCCATCGGGGCGATCCCGCTGCCCGGCCCGCCGTGGAGCACCACCACCGGCTTCCCGGCCGGGTTTCCCGCCTCCTGGCAGCGGATGCGGTGACCGTCGCCGACGTCGAGCATGGCCTCGTGGTGCGGGCCGATCGGCGGGTAGAGCTCGTCCATGCCGGACACTCTGCCGCAGTCTCGAGGCTGGGAAGAAAGGTGGGGGCCCGCCCCCGCCGCCGGGCTGAGCGGGCCCCCAGACTGTGACGCGTCAGCGGCTCGCAGCCGCGTTCGCGAATCCCTCTGGGTGCTCGGGCACTCTGCCGTGACGGCCACGCTCACGAACCAACATCCCGGTCCTCCTCGTCGAGGGACGAAACTTCGTCGTGGCGGCGACGGGCTAAACGCTAAGCTACAAGTCGAACACCAGTCAAGGACATGATTGATGTTCATATACGTGAACGCGACGATGAGAGCGCTTCCCCTCACCTTGCCCGGGGTTAACTGCGGCGTGAGTACGTTTCGCCCTGCGGGGTATTCCCGTGTGCGCGAAAAGACGGAAAGGCTCCGAATGTCCGCGGTGACCTATGTCGAGGCGATTGTCGTCGGCGCCTTGCAAGGGGTGTCGGAATTGTTTCCGGTGTCCAGTCTCGGCCACAGCATCCTGTTCCCCGCATGGCTCGGCGGGCAGTGGTCGCGGGATCTGAGTATCGGCAAGGATTCGCCGTATCTGGCGGTGCTCGTCGCCATGCACGTGGCGACCGCGCTCGCCCTCGTGCTGTTCTTCCGCAAGGACTGGGTCCGGATCATCGGCGGGCTGTGGACCTCGATCCGGGATCGCGAGGTGCGCACGGCGGACCAGCGGCTCGCGTGGCTGCTGGTGCTGGCCACCATCCCGGTCGGGCTCGCCGGGCTGCTGCTGGAGGGCCTGCTGCGCGACTTCCTCGGCAAACCGGTGCCGGCGGCGATCTTCCTCGCGCTCAACGGCGGGGTGCTCTACGCCGCCGAGAAGTTCTCCAAACCAGGCCGGTCGACGGAGGACACAGTGGACTTCTCGGCCGAGGACACCGTGGTCATGCGGGCCGTCACGGTCGAGGAAGCTGCCGACGTCCGGTTGGCGAAACTCGGTGTCGGCGAAGCGGTCTTGATCGGCTCGGCGCAGATTCTGGCGCTGCTGCCGGGGATCAGCCGCTCCGGCATCACCATGGTCGCGGGTCTGCGCCGCGGCCTCTCGCACGAGAACTCGGCCCGCTTCGCCTTCCTGCTCGCCACGCCGGTGATCCTCGCCGCGGGGGTGCTGAAAATGCCTTCGCTGTTCCGGCCGGAAAACCACGCTTCGCTGGGTCCCGCGCTGGTCGGCAGTCTCGTCGCCGGGGTTGCGTCGTATATCGCTGTCCGATTCCTGACGAGTTACTTCGAAACGCGTACTCTGACCCCGTTCGCCATTTACTGCGTGGTCGCCGGAATCGGCAGCCTGGTGTACTTCTCGGTGTGACCCCCGATGGTGAACGGCACCGTCCAGGTTGGACACTGGGGTATCGACCCATTCACCGGTGCCCGATTCCTCACCGCCTGGACCCTCGACGTCCCGGCGGTCGTCGTGGTGCTCGTGCTCGGCGCGCTTTACCTGCGAGCGGCCAGGCGGGGCGAGTGGCCGCCGGGTCGCACCGTCGCGTTCCTCACCGGGCTGGCGACCCTCATCGTCGTCACGTGCTCCGCGTTGGGGGTGTACGACCGGACGCTGTTCTGGGTGCGGGCGGCGCAGACCATGACGTTGCTCATGATCACCCCGCTGCTGCTCGCCCTCGGCGCGCCCGTGACGCTGCTGATGCGCACGGTCCGGCCGCGCACGGCCGCGTGGCTGCGCCGGCACGGCCGGGGACGGCTCGCCCGCGCGCTGACGTTCCCGCTGGTCGTCACCGCGGTGCTCGTCACGCCGCTGCTCGTGCTGTATCTGACGCCGCTGTACGACCTGACGCTGCGCCAGCCGGTCGTCGACGGCCTCGTCCGGCTGGGCCTGGTCCTCGCCGGCTTCACGTATTTCTGGACCCGGATCCGGCTGGACCCGACACCGCGCGAGGACTCGCACCTGGTGTCGGTGTGGATCGCGTTCACCGAGGTGATCTTCGACGGTGCGCTCGGCCTGGTCCTGTGGCTGGGCCCGCTGCTGGCCCCGGCGCACTACGCGGTGGCGCACCCCGGCTGGGGCCCGGACCCGCGCACCGACCAGATCATCGGCGCGGGCGTGCTGTGGATCGGTGGTGACATCGCCGGGCTGCCGTTCGTCGGCGCTCTGTTCGTCCGATGGGCGCGTGACGACGAGCTTCGCGCGAAGGAGATCGACACGGTCCTCGACTCCGAAGAAGCTCCGACCGGCCTCTGGTGGGAGAACGACCCGGCGCTGGCGGAAAGGTTCAAGCGACGATGAACCGGACGCGGGCCGCCTCAGGGGCTTTGGATTCCCCTAAGGCGGCCCTTATGTGCCTGTGGTTAATGGAAGGCGTGCTCCGGACCGGGGAACTCACCACGCCGGACGTCCTCGGCGAAGGCCGTGGCGGCGTCCTGCAGCACCGTGGCGACGTCGGCGTAGCGCTTGACGAACCGCGGCGCCTTGCCGCGCCGCAGCCCGGCCATGTCCTGCCAGACCAGGACCTGCGCGTCGCAGTCCGACCCGGCGCCGATGCCGACGGTGGGGATCTTCAGCTCCGCCGTGACCCGCTTCGCGGCTTCGGCGGGCACCATCTCCATCACCACCGCGAACGCCCCGGCCTCCTGCAGCGCCAGCGCGTCGGCGAGCAGCGCTTCGGCCGCTTCACCGCGCCCCTGCACCCGGTAACCGCCGAGGTTGTGCTCGCTCTGCGGGGTGAAGCCGATGTGGCCCATCACCGGGATCCCGGCCGACGTCAGAGCTTCGACGTGCGCGGCGAACCGCCGTCCGCCCTCGAGTTTGACCGCGTGCGCGCGGCCTTCCTTCATGAAGCGCACCGAGGTGGCCAGCGCTTGCTCCGGCGAGAGCTGGTACGAGCCGAACGGCAGGTCGGCGACGACGAGCGCGCGCTTGACCGCGCCCGTCACGGCCCGCACGAGCGGGATCAGCTCGTCCACCGTGACCGGCAGCGAGGTGTCGTAGCCGAAGACGTTGTTGGCCGCGGAGTCGCCGACCAGCAGCACCGGGATCCCGGCCTCGTCGAACAACGCGGCGGTGTACATGTCGTAGGCGGTGAGCATCGGCCACGGCTCGCCGCGTTCCTTGAGCTCGCGCAGGTGGTGGACGCGGACCTTCCGGCCCGGCTGTGCCGCTGCCGGCGCCGTGACGCTCGCGGAGCCGGTGCCGTACGGGGCGGCCACTGCGTCGTCATCGGCGGGCCCGCCGGGTGTAGTGGTGGTGGACATCTTTGTCGACCGTCCTTCCCTCGAGGCCTCGGCGAGGTCCCCGGGTCGTGGATCAGAGGCGTCTCAAAGCGTGACACGCCCGGGTGGCGCCCCCAACCTCGTGCGACGAGCTTCACACCGTCGTGCGGAAGGAGGAGATCCAATCCGACTTCCGGTTGATGACCGGGGACAACCAATCCCTGTTCACTGGCGTCCAGTGAAGGTCATGAAGGACGTCCGGCCTCGAAAGGCGACGATGGGAATCCCTGCGAGCAGGCGGGCACCTGCCTGGAAGGCGAGGGCCGGCGGTATCGCCGCCACGGTCGTGCAGCTCGCGGCCGTCTTTTCAGTGATCGAGCTGGTCACGAACGGGCCGCGCGGGCGGTTCCAGAACGCCGTCGACATGGGCTTCTCCGCGCTGAGCGTGCCGACCAGCCCGAGCCTGGTGATCGTGCTGCTGCTGGTCGTGCTCGGCGCTGCGCTGCGCCGCCGCAAGGCCGCCGCCCTCTACACCCTGCTGCTGTTCCAGGTGGGCGGGCTGATCATGACCCTGGTCTACCAGGGCGCGCTGCTGTGGTTCCCGGAGTTCCTCGCCCTCGGGCCCCGCCAGATCCGGCACATCCCGGCCCAGCTGTGGGTGCTCACCCTCGCCGACCTGGTCACCATCGGGTTGATCGTGCTCCTGCTGGCGCTGCGCCCGGCGTTCCCGGCCCGGCTCGCGCCCACCGCCTGGCGGGACGGCCTGACCATGCTGCTCGGCGGGTTCGCCGCGGTCATCCTGGTCGGCTGGGCGCTGTCGGAAGCCTTCCCCGGCCACCTGGGCGACACCTGGGAGCGCTTCGCCTGGGTCGTCAACCACACCACCGGCGAGAACATCCAGCTGCGCAAGCTCGGCGTCGGCGAAGGCCCCGTCTGGCTCGACGTGCTCCTCGACCTCGGCGCGACCGCGGTGGCGACCGGGGCGCTGTACGCGCTCTTCCGCGGCGTACGCAGCCGTCGCCTGCGTACGGACGACGAGGAATTGCGCGTGCGCAAGCTGCTCGCGGAGCACGGCGACGACGACTCGCTCGGCTACTTCGCGACGCGTCGCGACAAGAGCGTCGTCTTCTCGCCGAACGGCCGCGCCGCGGTCACCTACCGCGTCCTCGGTGGCACGAGCGTCGCCAGCGCCGATCCGATCGGCGACCCCGAGGCGTGGCCGGACGCCGTCCACGCGTGGCTCGACGAAACCCGGACCTACGGCTGGACGCCGGGGGTGCTCGGGGCCAGCGAGCGCGGCGCGAAAGCGTATACCGACGCGGGGCTGCGGGCCCTGGAGATCGGCGACGAGGCCGTGCTCGACGTCCGCGAGTTCAGCCTCGCGGGCCCGGAGCGGCGCTCGGTCCGACAGGCCGTGAAGCGCATTCAGCGCGCCGGCTACACCTCGCAGGTGCGCCGCCACAGCGAGATCCCGGACGAGGAAATGGCCGCGCTGCTGCTGAACGCGCAGGCGTGGCGTGGCGCGGAGACCGAACGCGGCTTCTCGATGGCGCTCGGCCGCCTCGGCGACCCGAGTGACGGCCGCAGTGTGATGGTCGAGGCCTACGACGCCGACGGCGCCCTGCGCGGGCTGCTCTCGTTCGTGCCGTGGGGGCGGCGCGGGCTCTCGCTCGACCTGATGCGCCGCGACCGCGACGCCGAGAACGGCCTCAACGAATACATGATCGCCGAGGTGGTCACGGCGGGCCCGCACCTTGGCGCGCAGCGGATCTCGCTGAACTTCGCGATGTTCCGAGCGGTCTTCTCCGAGGGCGAGCGGATCGGCGCGGGCCCGGTGCTGAGGGCGTGGCGGGCCGTGCTGAGCATGGCGTCACGGTTCTTCCAGCTGGAGTCGCTGTACCGGTCCAACGCCAAGTACGGCCCCGGCTGGGAGCCGCGGTTCCTGTGCTACTCCTCGGCCCGGCGGCTGCCGCGGGTCGGGATCGTGGCCGGCGCGCTCGAGGGGTTCGTGCCGACCGGACGGGCGCGGTCGCTGCGGCTGGAGACGGTCGGCGACGACTTCGTCGCGCGCGTGCGCCAGATCGAGGAATCCTCCGCGAAGCACACGCCGAAGCCGATGCGGCGGCCCGAGCAGGTCCGCGTCCGCGTCGCGAAGCTCGACAAGCTGCGTGAGGCCGGGATCGACCCGTACCCGGTCGGCTTCGCCCGCGAGGACTTCATCGGCGACGTCGCGACCAAGTTCGGCGACCTGCCCGCGGGCGTCGAGTCCGGCCACCACGTCCGGCTCGCCGGGCGCGTGCTGGCGATGCGCAACCTGGGTGGGCTGTGCTTCGCGCGGATCAAGGACTTCACCGGCGAGATCCAGCTGATGCTCGACGCGTCCCGGCTGGACCTGACCGGCTGGCGGACCGGGGTCGACCTCGGTGACCACGTCGGCGTGCGGGGTCAGGTCGTGGTCTCCCGGCGAGGCGAGCTCTCGGTGCTCGTCGAGGAATGGACCGTCACCGCGAAGTGCCTGCATCCCTTGCCGGACAAGCGAAAGGGCCTCACCGACCCGGAGACACGGGTGCGGCAGCGCTACCTCGACATCGCGGTGAACCCGGATTCGGCGAACATGCTGAAGCTGCGCTCGAAGGTCGTGCGCGCGGTGCGGGAGCGGCTGCACCACGACGACTACCTCGAGGTCGAGACGCCGATGCTGCAGACCGTGCACGGCGGGGCGAACGCGCGGCCGTTCATGACCCACATCAACGCCTACGACATGCGGATGTACCTGCGGATCGCGCCGGAGCTCTATCTCAAGCGGCTGTGCGTGGCCGGGGTCGAGCGGGTCTTCGAGCTCAACCGCAACTTCCGCAACGAAGGCGTCGACGCGACACACAACCCCGAGTTCACGATGCTCGAGGCGTACCAGGCGTACGCGGACTACGACACCATGCGGGACCTCACTCGCGAGTTGGTGCAGCACGCCGCTGAAGCTGCGTACGGCGCTCAGGTCGTGCGTCGGCCGGACGCCGATGGCCGGATCGTCGAATACGACATCTCCGGCGACTGGCCGGTGATCCCGGTGCACTCCGCAGTTTCCGCCGTACTGGGTGCGGAGATCGATTCGGGAACGCCGGTGGAGACGCTGCGGAAGCTGTGTCTCGCGGCGGGGGTGCCGGTGGGGGAGGACCCCAGCCACGGCGACCTGGTGCTCAAGGCGTTCGAGCACCTCGTGGAGGGCGCGACGGTGATGCCGACGTTCTACACGGACTATCCGACCGATGTCTCGCCGCTGACCCGGCAGCACCGCACCGACCCGCTGCTGGCCGAGCGCTGGGACCTGATCGCGTTCGGCTCGGAGGTCGGCACCGCCTACACCGAGCTGACCGACCCGATCGAGCAGCGGCGGCGGCTGGAGGCGCAGTCGCTGCGGGCCGCCAGCGGCGACGTCGAGGCGATGGAGCTGGACGAGGACTTCCTGCTGGCGCTCGAACACGGCATGCCGCCGACCGGTGGGCTCGGCCTGGGCGTCGACCGGCTGCTGATGATGCTGACCGGTGCTTCGATCCGCCAGACCGTGCTGTTCCCGTTCGTGCGGCCGGTGAGCTGAAAGCGTCCTTCGGCACACTGCACGCGGCGTTCCCTGCCACAGAGAAGGTCTTCGCTTACGCTCAGCCGGTGCGGACGGCTCGGCTCGCTTCGGTGCTCCTGATCGGGGCGGGACTCGTCGCGTATTCCGGCTGGCTGCTGGAGTTCCTGATGTCCACCGGTGTCTCCCCGGTGCAGGACCCGGTCGAGGACCTGCTGTCCGGGCCCGCGCTGTTCCGGATCGTCCTCGCGGTCTCCGGTGTCGCGTTCTTCCTCGCCGGTCCGCCGCTGCTCAGGCTCGCGCCGGTGCATTGGTCGGCGCGCAGCGGCGCCATCTGCGTGAGCGTGTTCGGTGTCATCCTGCTGGCCCACGCCGCGTACCCCGGCAGCTCGGTGCTCGACCTGCTGATCAACCTGGTCTTCCTCACCGGCGCGGCCAGCCTGGTGCTGTGGTGGCCGCGCGGCTGGCGCACCCTGGCCGTCGCCGGCCTGGCCGCGGTGGTGCTGACCTGGCTCGCCGTTGTCGTCGTCGGTGCACTGGGGCCCGGACACCTCGAAGGGGTGTTCACGCGGCTGCAGCTCGCCGTCCGGGTCGTCGTGCTGGGCGCGGGGGTGGCCTACGTCGTGATCACGCCTGGTCCGCGGCGTGGTCGCCACGGCGGGTAGGCCGGAGACGCCCAAAATGTCGGTCCGGGGTGCGAGGATCGGGGCCGGTCCGAGGAGAAGGAGACGATCACCATGGCGGGAAACGTGCCCCCGGTGGCCGACGAGCGTGACGGCCTGCTGCGCTACCTGGAACAGCAGCGGTACGTGCTCAAGCTGGCCGCGCACGGCCTGACCGACGAGCAGGCCCGGCTCGCCCCGACGAAGAGCTCGCTCTCGGTCGGCGGGCTGATCAAGCACGTCGCCGCCACCGAAGACGGCTGGATCGACACGGTGCTCCAGATCCCGCAGAAGCCGTTCGCGGAGGCGATGGCCGACTACGAGCAGTGGTACCGGCTGGGCCCGGACGAGACGCTCTCGGGCGCACTTGCGCGGTACGACGAGGTGGCGGCGCGCACCGCGGAGGTGATCGCCGGGATCGAGGACCTCGGCCAGCCGGTCCCGGTGCCGAAGGGCGTCCCGTGGTACCCGCAGGACGTCGACGCCTGGTCGGTCCGGTGGGTGCTGCTGCACCTGATCGAGGAGACCGCGCGCCACGCCGGGCACGCCGACATCGTCCGCGAGCACGTCGACGGCGGCACGGCCATCCCGCTGATGGCGGCGGCCGAAGGCTGGCCCGCGTCGCCCTTCATCCAGCCGTGGCAGCCCGCCTGACTCGTGAGTGTTGCGGCCGGTTCTCACCGGCATTGCCACTCACGAGTCCGTCAGACTCCCCAGCCGGGACCTGCGACAAACCTCAGCCGCAACAACGGCGAGCCGCGCCACAGCAGCACCACGGCCCAGTCCGCGACGCAGCATCCCCGTCTTCCGCAAGTCCGTGAATGCCACATTGAGGGCTCTTAAGGCCGTGAATGTGCCATTCACGGCCTTCTGCTGAGCCCCCTGGGCGCATTGCCACTCACGAGCCCGTCAGAAGAGGGTGGGTTCGTCCGCCAGCGCGCCTTCGATGACCAGCATCCGGCGCTTGGTGGCGACCCCGCCGCGCGCCGAGAACCCGCCGTCCTTGCCGCCCGCGGCGAGCACCCGGTGGCACGGCACGATGATCGGGAACGGGTTGTTCCCCATGGCCTGGCCGACCGCCTGCGCGGCGCCGGGCATGCCGAGGCGGTGCGCGATCTCGCCGTAGGTCAGCGTCCGGCCCGGCGGGATGGCTCGCGTGAGCTCGTAGACGCGCCGGTTGAACTCCGGCAGCCGGCCGAGATCGAGGTCCACCTCGGCGAGGTCACAGGGCTCGCCCGCGAGCAGCGCGACGATCCCGTCGACGGCGTGCCGGATCGCCTCCGGTGGCGCGGTTTCGACGGCGTCGGGGAAGCGCTTGGTGAGCCAGGCCCGGGTGCGGTCCGCGCTGCCTTCGGGCAGCGACGTCCCGATCACCGTGTCGCCCTGCCACGCGAGCCCGCACGTCCCGATCGCGGTGTCGAACACCGCGAAACCCTGCCCCGTCATGTCGTCCAGCCTACGTCGGTACCGACTGAAGAGGGGTACCGCGAAGACGTCCGCTCGCTAAGTTCGGTTCGGGGGATTTGCCGGATTGAGGAGGCGGTCGGTGAAGCGCAGGGCACTGGGCATCGTGATCACGGCGGCACTGCTGGGAGCGGGCTTGGCCACCCCCGCTGCGGCATCGCCAGAGGCGCTGACCACCGCGCCTGCCGCCGCCGCGGTGCCGCCCGGCACGCTGGTCCTGCCGCACGTTGTCATGACGCGCGCGGACCGGCTGCACACCTGGTGGGCCGAGCTGGCCGTGCGCCACGCCGGCGGCACCGTCGTCTCGTCGTACCCGCAGGTGGGCGTCGTCGTGGCGTACACGACGAAGGACGACTTCGCCGCGAAGGTGCGTAAGACACCGGGCATCGACGCCGTCGGCGCGACCAGGACGGCGAAGGTCCCCGTCGAATACTTCGCGCCTCGCAAGGACGTCCACTACACCGGGCCTGGCTCGCCGAACTCCGGCCAGGTCCCGCCCGAGGGCACCGCGTGGGACCTCCCCGCGCTGGGCCTGCCCGAAGCGCACCAGGTGACCGAGGGCAGCCGGAAGGTCGTCGTCGGCGTGCTGGACACCGGTGTGGACGACACCCACCCGGAGCTCTCGGGCGCGTTCGACACCCGGGATTCGGTGTCCTGCCTGTCCGGCTGGGCCGATCGCAGCCCCGGTGCGTGGCGGCCGACCCTGGACGGGCACGGCACGCACGTCGCGGGCACCATCGCGGCGGCGGGCAACGGCACCGGCGTCGTGGGCGTGGCGCCCGGCGTGCGGCTGGCCGCGGTGAAGCTCGCCGAGCTGGACGACACCGAGACGGCCGAGAGCATGGTCTGCGGGTTCGTCTGGGCCGCCGAGCACGGCTTCGCCGTCACCAACAACAGCTACCGCTCGATCCCGTGGCGCTACAACTGCGACGACCAGATCGACCAAGCCGCGATCAAGCTCGCGGTCGGCCGGGCAGTGGCCTACGCGCAGCGCCGCGACGTCCTGGTGGTGGCCTCGGGCGGCAACGCCGGGATCGACCTCGACACGCGCTCGGTCGACCTCGAAAGCCCCGCCGACAGCACGCCGGTCCAGCGCGCGATCGACCCGACCTGCATCCGGCTGCCGCACGAACTGCCCGGCGTCGTCGGCACCGGCGCGCTCGACGAGAAGCTGCTGAAGGCGAGCTTCTCGAACTACTCGGCGTCGCGGATCAGCGTGGCGGCGCCCGGTGTGCGGGTCTGGTCGACCTGGCCCGGCGGGCTGTACCGCTCGGCGTCCGGCACCTCGATGGCGGCGCCGCACGCCACCGGTGTCGCGGCGCTGATCGCCAGCGTGCACCCGCGTTGGAGCGCCGAGCGGATCAAGAGCGCGCTGTTCGCGAGCGCGGCGCCGCTGGCCTGCCCGCCCCTGTACGACCCGAACGGCGACGGCAAGCCCGACGCGGTGTGCGCGCCCGCCCCGGCCGGGAACACGTTCTACGGCCACGGCGTGGTCGATGCGGCGGAGGCCGTCGGCGCGCGATGATGGCGGGGTGCTCGACCACCTCGTGTTTGCCGGACCGGATCTGGCCGCCGCCGTCGCCCAGGTAACCGCGCTGACCGGGGTCGCCCCGGTCCCCGGAGGCAGCCACGTCGGCGCCGGGACCGCGAACCACCTCGCGGACCTCGGCGCCGGCGCCTACCTGGAGGTCATCGGCCCCGACCCGGCCCAGCCGGATCCGGACCGCCCGCGCCCGTTCGGCATCGACGACCTGACCGAACCGGCGCTGGTGGCGTGGGCGCTGCGGACGACCGACATCGACGCGACGATCGCCGAGGCCCGCGCGAACGGCTACGACCCCGGCGACGCGGCGGAGATGTCCCGCACCACGGCCGAGGGCGAAGTGCTGCGCTGGCGTCTCACCGCGCCGCCGGCCGGCACCAGCCTCACGCCGTTCCTCATCGACTGGGGCTCGACACCGCATCCGACGACCCGCGGCCTGCCTTCGCTGCCGCTGCTGATGATCACCGGCACCCACCCGGACCCGCCCGCGGTCGACCGCGCCATCCGGGCGCTCAACCTCGAGTTCCTGGTCCGTCGCGCGGAAAACCCCGGCCTGACGGCGGCACTGCGCAGCGCCGAGGGCCGCCAGGTCGCGCTCAGCTGACAACGGGACTCCTGCTCGCCTTGCGTTACCCGTCGGTCTGCGGAAGGCGCGTCAGCGCCGACGGAGACTTCACGCGCGCGCCCTCTTTGCGGCCGTCAGGCCGCACGAAAACGTGACGGCAGGGCGCCATTCAGATCACCCGCGAGCTCGCCGCGTGGCGAGCGTCCTGGCGGCGCGTTTTCGTCAGCGCGCGCCGATTACACAGCCTTGCCCTCGCGCCAAGCGTTCGTGATCGGCAGCCGCCGGTCCCGGCCGAACGCCTTGAACGTGATCTTCGTGCCCGGCGGGTACTGGCGCCGCTTGTACTCGGCCTTGTCGACCATCCGCACCACGCGGTCGATCGTCTCCGGCTCGAACCCGGCCTCGATCAGGTCCGCGTACCCGCGGTCACCCTCGACGTAGTCGTCGAGAATGTCGTCGAGCAATGCGTAGTCCGGCAAGGAATCCGAGTCCATCTGACCCGGCCGCAGCTCCGCCGACGGCGGTTTCGTGATCGAGTTTTCGGGGATCGGCGGGGTTTCGCCGCGCCGCAGCGCCTCGGCGTTGCGCCAGCGCGCCAGCTCCCACACGTGGGTCTTGAACACGTCTTTGATCGGGGCGAACGCGCCGACAGCGTCGCCGTAGATCGTCGAATACCCCACCGCGAGCTCGGTCTTGTTGCCGGTCGCGAGCACCAGGTGACCGTCCAGATTGGACAGTGCCATCAGCAGCATCCCGCGCGTGCGGGCCTGGATGTTCTCCTCGGCCAGCCCGGTCAGGTGCAGCTGGTCGACGTAGATCCGCACCATGTCCTCGACCGGCTCAACCCGGTAGTGCGCGCCGATCCGCTGGGCGAGGTCGGCGGCGTCGTCCTTCGAGTGCGGCGATGAGTACTTCGACGGCATCGAGACGCCGTAGACGTTGTGGCCGCCCAGCGCGTCCGCGGCCAGCGCGGCCACGACGGCCGAGTCGATCCCGCCGGAGAACCCGAAGGTCACCGAGGAGAACCCGTTCTTGTGCACGTAATCGCGCAGCCCGACCACCAGCGCCGACCACACCTCGGCCGCGTCGGCCAGCGGCTCGGAGATCACCGGCTCGGTCAGCGGCGGATACGCCGGGAGCGGCTCCTCGCTCAGCACCCGGCGCCGGACGTGCAGGCCCTCGAGCTCGCCATCGCCCGCGTGCCCGCCCGCCTCGAGGTCCATGTCCACGACCAGCAGGTGCTCGACGAACTGCGGCGCCCGCGCCAGCAGCTTCCCGTCCGCGCCGACGACGATCGAGTCGCCGTCGAAGACCAGGTCGTCCTGCCCGCCGATCTGGTTCGTGTAGACCAGCGGCGCTCCGGCCTCGGCCGCGCGCCGGGCGACCAGCGGCAGCCGGATGTCGTCCTTGGACCGTTCGTACGGCGACGCGTTGGGCGCCACCACGAGGTCCACCCCGGCCCGGCCCAGCGCCGAGATCGGGCCGCCGTCCTGCCAGACGTCCTCGCAGATGACCATGCCGATGTCGAGCCCGTGGAAGCGGACGACGTCGAGCGTGGTGCCCGGCTTGAACCAGCGGTGCTCGTCGAACACGCCGTAGTTGGGCAGGTGGTGCTTGAACTGCCGCGCCACGACCTCGCCGCGGTACAGCGCCGCCGCCGCGTCGCGCGGCCCGGCCTCGTCGAGGTCGAGATACCCGATGTAGGTCAGCACCTCGCCGCAGCCGGCTTCGTCCAGCCGCCGCGCCAATGCCTCCACGCCCTGCCGGGACGCCTCGGCGAACGTGCGGCGCAGCGAGAGATCCTCGACGGGGTAACCGGTCAGGGACATCTCGGGGAAGACGACGACGTGGGCCCCGGCCTCTGCGGCCCGGCGGGTCCAGTCGACGTGCAGCTCGGCGTTGCCGTCGAGATCGCCGACGGTGGGGTTGACCTGAGCGAGTGCGATGCGCAGTTGCGGCATGCCGACATTCTGACCCACGGCCACCCGGGTGGCGCAGCGAATGTGGGCGAAAAGCCACCCTCCGCCTAGGCCGACGCCCGCGCGTCCCGGACCTTCAGCTTCGCCATCCGGCCATCCGGGTGGTGCCAGACGACGCCCTCGAACTCCGGATGCGCCAGCAGCCACGACATCAGCCCGTCGAAGTCGCGCGGCACGTCGTCGAATTCCTCCGCGGTGGCGTGCGGGACCAGCCGGTGAACCCCGAGCTTCTCCGGGTCGCCGTTGACCTTCGGCCCGCACAGTTCGTACGTGCCGGGCTTCTCGTCGCCGGCGCGAGCTTCCTCGAAGAACTTCGCGAACGCCGACTGCGCCATCGGCTCCCAGCCCATCGTCTTGCCGGTCGCCGGGTCGGTCTGGACGGCCTCGAACCCGGCGGGTGCGCTCTTGCCCGCCTTCACCTCACGCCGCGCCCACCACTGGCCGGCATCGTCGAGGCGGACGCAGGTGCCGTCGTACTTCCGCGTCGGGACGCCCTCGCCGTCGAGCACCCACTGGCAGTCGGGGTGCACTTCGCGGCTGACGCGCCGCAGGTCGTCAGGGTCGCGCTGGAACAGCGTCGGGATCTTGCGCATGGCTTCATCCTTCCGCGACGCGCAACTGAAAACCCCGGAACGCGAAGAACCCCCGCCCGAAGCTCGGGCGGGGGTCCTCAACACGACGAACTACTTGCGCTTGATCAGGCTGCGCACCTTCTTGATCGTCTGCTCGAAGTCGGAGTCGAACGGGTTGTCGTGCACCAGGTAGGTCCACGTCGTGTTCGCCCGCCGCACCCCGGCGTCGCCGAGGTCGATGCCCTCGTCGGTCAGCTCCGCCTCTTCGAGGGTCTTCGCCGCCCGCGAGTCCGCCTCGGCGATGATCTTGTGGAACTCCGGGATCGCCGCGCGGTGGAACTCGTCGAGCGGCGTCTCCCGCGCCAGCGCGCGCAGGTGGATGCTCTCGCGCACGTCGGTCAGGTAGGCCAGGTGGTCCGACCACAGCTGGTCGACGTGGAACAGGAGCACCTCGCGGCACTGCTGCTCCAGCTTTTCCTGGTCCTCGACCTTTTCCTTCAGCTCGGTGAACTTCTCCGGCAACGCCTTCTCGAGAGCCTCCACCGCGTACGCCGTGCGAAGCACCTTGTCGCGGTGCTTCAGCAGGTCGCCGCGCTGCCGCTCGATCAGCCGCGTGTAGCGCCAGGTGTTGCGGTGGATCTCCAGGTCGACGCCCTCGGCGACACGCTGGGCGTGGTTGATCTGCCGCAGCGCGTTCGGGTCGGTGATCTCGCCGGTGTCCTCGTCGGCCACGATCCCCTCGGGGATGTCCGGCGCGTTCGACAGCACCAGCTCGTCGTTGAGGCTGGAGAAGAAGATCGCGCTGCCCGGGTCGCCCTGACGGCCGGACCGGCCGCGCAGCTGGCCGTCGAGGCGGCTCGACGGGTACCGCGCGGTGCCGATCACGTGCAGGCCGCCCAGCTCGACGACCTCGTCGCGGGTCTCGCCGTCGGTGCCGCCCAGGCGGATGTCGGTACCGCGTCCCGCCATCTGGGTGGACACGGTGACCGCGCCCTTCTTGCCCGCCTCGGCGATGATCGCGGCCTCTTCGGCGTCGTTGCGCGCGTTGAGCACGACGGACTCGAGGCCGACCTTCGCCAGCTTCTCGGCCAGCTCCTCCGACTCGGCGACGTCCTGGGTGCCGACCAGGATCGGGCGCCCGGTCTCGTGCACCTCCCGGATCTCGTCCTCGATCGCGCGCAGCTTCTGCGACGGCGAACCGAAGATCCGGTCCTCCTGGTCCTCGCGGACGTTCGGGGTGTTCGGCGGGATGACCGCCACCTCGAGTTCGTAGAACTCACGCAGCTGCTCGGCGACCGCGACCGCGGTACCGGTCATGCCCGCGACCTCGGGGTAGCGCGCCAGCAGCGCCTGCACGGTGATCGAGTCGAGGATCTCGCCGCGGTCGGTCGCGGTGACCTGCTCCTTCGCCTCGACCGCGGCCTGCAGGCCGTCCGGCCAGCGCTGCAGCTCGGCGACGCGGCCGCGGGCGGCGTTGATCAGCTGTACCTTGCCGTCGCGGACCAGGTAGTCGACGTCGCGGGTGAGCAGTGCGTGCGCGTGCAGCGCGACGTTCACCGCGGCGAGCCGGTCCGCGCCCGTCTCCTCGTAGAGCTCGACGCCGAGCGACTTCTCCACCACGGACGAGCCTGCGGTGGTCAGCCAGGCGTTGCGGCCGTCGGCGTCGGTCTCGTAGTGCAGGCCCAGCCGCAGCCGCCGGACGATCTTGGCGACCTCCTCGTCGGCGTCGGTGTGGTCGATCGAGCCGGCCATCACCAGCGGCACGCGGGCCTCGTCGACCAGCACCGAGTCGGCCTCGTCGACGATCGCCACCTCCGGGGCGCGCTGCACGAGATCGTCGACGTGGGTGACCAGCCGGTCGCGCAGCACGTCGAAGCCGATCTCGGCGACCGCGCCGTAGGTGACCTCCTTGCCGTAGGCCTCCTTGCGCTCCTCGCGGGAGTGCGCGGGCTCGACCCAGCCGACCGACACGCCGAGCAGGGCGTACACCGGGCCCATCCACTCGGCGTCGCGCTTGGCGAGGTAGTCGTTGACCGTGACGACGTGGATGCTCTTGCCCCGCAGCGCGTACCCGGCCGCGGCCAGCGCACCGGCGAGCGTCTTGCCTTCACCGGTCTCCATCTGCACGACATGCTTGGTGAGCAGGCCCATCGTGCCGAGGATCTGGACGTCGAACGCGCGCTCGCCCAGCGCCCGCCGCGCGGCCTCGCGCCCGAGCGCGCAGACCTCGACCAGCTGGTCGTCGCCGAATTCGGTCGCCTCGCGTGCCTTGCCCGCGCGCTCGGTGAGCTCGGCGTCGGAGAGTTTCTCCAGCTCCGGTTCGAGCTTCTCGACTGCAGGCAGCAGTACTTCGTAGCGGGTCAGCTCGATGCTGCCCGGCCGCTGGATGATCCGGCGGAGCCGCTTGCCCACCCGGCTGATCAGTGCTGCCACCCCTGGTCTCCCGTTCTCTCTCGTCGCCGATCGCAACCACCCAACGTGGCGGTGGTGCGTTCGAGTTCCGCGGCCGGATGGCACGATCCAACCGTGTCCCCTCATGCCAGCGCCAGGTCTGCGCCGTACCGAATCGCCGTGCTGTCCGCGTCCGCGCTGCTCGCGGCCTCGCTGACCGCGTGCACCACGACCGGGCAGTCCGCGCCACCGGCGCCGACGACCGAGTCGCACCCGCCGGTGGGGCCGGTGCCCGCCGGTCTGGACCGGTTCTACGGTCAGAGCCTGACCTGGGCCGACTGCGCACCCTACGCGACTTCCGAGGACGCGCGAACGGCGTTCCAGGCGAAAGCCGTCCAATGCGCGCGGCTGACCGTGCCGCTGGACTACGCCAAACCGGACGGAACGACCATCACGCTCGGTCTGCTGCGGCACAAGGCCACCGACGCCGGTGACCGGATCGGCTCGCTCGTGATCAACCCGGGCGGCCCCGGCGCGTCGGGCATGGTGGCCGCCGCCGGGCTGGTCAAGCCGACCTCGGCCACCGATCTCGGCAAGCGGTTCGACCTGGTCGGCTTCGACCCGCGGGGGATCGGCGCGAGCGAGCCCGCGATCCACTGCCTCACCGACGCCGAGCGCGACGCCGACCGGGCCGACGACAGCGAGTCCGACGGTTCCCCGCAGGGCGTGGCCCGCCAGGAGACGCAGGAGAAGGACTTCGCCGCGAAGTGTGCCCAGCGCACGAAGGACGGCACGGAGCTGCTGGCCAACGCCGGCACCCGGGACGTCGTCAAGGACATGGACATCCTGCGTTCGGTGCTGGGCGACCGGAAGCTGACCTACCTCGGCTACTCCTACGGCACCCGGATCGGCTCCGCCTACGCCGAGGCGTTCCCGGCCAACGTCCGCGCGCTGGTGCTCGACGGAGCCGTCGACCCGACCCAGGACGCGGTCGAGTCGCTGGTCGCGCAGGGTGAAGGCTTCGGCAAGGCGTTCACGGAGTTCGCCCGGTGGTGTGCCGCTCAGCAGGACTGCGCGCTCGGCCGCAACGACGCGGCCGCGGTCAAGGCGTTCCAGGACCTCACCCGGCCGCTGCTCGACTTCCCGGTGCCGGTCGGCGACGGCCGGAAGCTGTCGTACGAGGACGCGACCACCGGCGTCGTCCAGGCGCTCTACCAGGACAGCCTCTGGGACACCCTCAACACCGGCCTCAACGAGCTGAAGCAGCAACGCGGCGCGACGCTGGAGAAGCTCGCCGACATCTACAACGAGCGCGACGCCGACGGCCGCTATGGCACGACTCAGGACGCCTTCACCGCGATCCGCTGTGTCGACGACCCCCGCGTCACCGACCCGAAGGTCATCCTCGAGGCGCAGGAGCGCTACATCCAGGCGGCGCCCTTCCTCGACGACGGCCGCCCGGCCAGCGCGGCCCGCGACGCCTGCGCGTTCTGGCCGGTGCCGAACACCACCCAGCCGCACCAGCCGAACGTGACCGGCTTGCCGAAGACCCTGGTCATCTCGACGACCAATGACCCGGCGACACCGTACGAGGCGGGTGTACAGCTGGCGAACGCGCTCAAGGCGTCGCTGCTCACCTTCGTCGGCACCCAGCACACGGTGTTCCTGCAGGGCGTGTCCTGTGTGGACAAGGCGGGCACGGACTACCTGGTCGACGGCACCCTCCCGGCCGACGGCACCCGATGCGAAGCGAACTGACCGCCGCGACACTCGTCGCGGCCGCCGTCCTGCTGACGTCCTGCTCGGGGGACCCGCCGGCCCCCGCGCCCACGTCTGTGCCCGTTCCGTCCAGCTCGCCCGCGAGCATTCCGCCGCCCGACCCGGCAGCGCTCGCGAAGTTCACCGGGCAGCAGCTCGCCTGGGGTGCCTGCGCGCCGTTCGCGCAGAGCGACTTCGCGAAGAAGGCGTTCGCGGACCGCGCGCTCGAGTGCGCGCGGCTGACCGTCCCGCTCGACTACGCGGATCCGGCGGGGGAGACGGTCACGGTCGGCGTGCTCCGGCACAAGGCCACCAAGCCCGAACACCGGATCGGCTCCCTGGTCACCGACCCCGGCGGCCCGGGTGGGTCCGGCATGGACGAGGCGGCCTCGCTGTCCAAGTCCTCCACGGCGGCGCCCCTGCTGCAGCGGTTCGACCTCGTCGGCTTCGACCCGCGCGGGGTCGGCGCGAGCGAGCCGCGGATCACCTGCCGCACCGACGCCGAGCAAGACGCCGACCGCGCGTCGGACAGCGAGAGCGACATGTCGCCCGCGGGTGTGACGAAGCAGCTCTCCGACGCCCGCGACTACGGCGCCGGCTGCACGGTGCAGACCCGGCTGGGTGCGAAGTTCCTGGCCAACGTCGGCACCCGCGACGTCGTGCGCGACCTGGACGTCCTGCGCGCGGTGCTCGGCGATCCCAAACTGAGCTACCTCGGGTACTCCTACGGCACGCAGATCGGCACCGCCTACGCCGAGGCCTACCCGGACAAGGTCCGCGCGATGGTCCTCGACGGCGCTATCGACCCTTCGGAGGACCTCGCCACTTCGCTGGTCACCCAGACCGCGGGCTTCCAGGACGCCTTCGGCGAGTTCGGCAAATACTGCGCGGCGCTGGCCGACTGCGCCCTCGGCCGCGACGCTGCGGGCATGGCCGACGCTTTTCAGAAGCTCGCCCGACCGCTGATCGCGAAGCAGGTTACGGCGGGGAAGCGCAAGCTGTCGTTCGAAGACGCCGTCATGGGCCTGAGCGCGGCGCTCTACTCGAGAGGCTCCTGGTTGTTCCTCAACGCCGGGCTCGCCCAGCTGAAGCACGGCGACGGCACCAACCTCCTGACGCTGGCCGACAGCTACTACGGCCGCGATGGCGCCGGTCACTACCACGGCGAGATCGACGCCTACTTCGCCGTCCGCTGCGTCGACTTCGCCCGGATCACCGACCGCGCGGTGATCGACGACGCCCACCAGCAGATGCTGAAGGGCGCGCCGTACCTGGCCGGCGGCACGCCGGACACCAGCGAGCTCGACATCTGCTCGACCTGGCCGGTGCGGCCGACGTCCGCGGCGCACGTGCCCAAGGTCGCCGGGCTGCCGAAGGTCCTGGTCGTCTCGACCACGCACGACCCGGCGACGCCGTACCAGGCCGGGGTGAACCTCGCGAAGGACCTCGGCGGCGCGCTGCTCACGTTCGAGGGCGCCCAGCACACGGTGTTCCTCGACGGCACCGACTGCGTCGACAAGGCGGGCATCGATTACCTGGTCGACGGGAAGCTCCCGGCCGACGGCACCCGCTGCTGAGCGTCCTTCAGCTGATCGGGACGTCCTGCCGGGTCAGCGCCAGCTCGAACATCACCGGGCTCAGGTGCGCCCCGGCCGGCGGCACCTGCACCCACATCCGCACGAACCGCCGCGGTTCGGCCACCGAAACCCAGACCTTGACGATCACGTCGTCGTGGATCGCGGGCAGCACCGAGGTCGCCACCGCCGCCGGGATCCGCCCGCCGACCCGCAGCGAGTCGATCCCCTCGACCGTCTCGCGCCCCTCGGTCTTGGCATCGGTGACGCCCAGCAGGGCCCGGTGCAGCCCTGCGTCCGGCCCGAGCAGCGCGCCTACGGTGTACTCGAAAGGCACCTTCGCACCACCCGCCATGTCCCCGCGCAGCTCAAACGGGTCCTTCGAGTGGTCGGTCCCGACCTGGATGTCCGCGGTGCCCTTCGCGTAACCCCCGTCGTCCAGCGTCGCGTCGCCTTCCATCTGGCGCAGCGGGAACCCGGGCAGCACCCCGTTCACGCCCATCGCGAAGTGCACGCTGCGGACCTTGGCGAACGTCGACGCGGCGGCCCCGACCAGGTCGCTCCCGGCAGGGAACGGCCCACGCGTGTCGGGGGACCCGGTACACCCGGCGAGCAGCGTGAGAACCAGCAACAGCGGGGCGAAGCGGGACATGGGACGAGCCTACTGAGCACACCCGAGTGGCCCGATCTTTGCGCATGCTGGCTTTCCAGCCACTATCGAGATCACCGGACGGCAGCGAGACTTCGCAGGTGACTGTTGAGACCCGCCCTGCCCGCCTGCACCGGGCCTGGTTCATCGCCGCCGCCGCGTTCGTCGCGCTGCTCGCCTCCGCCGGCTTCCGCGCCGCGCCGGGTGTCCTGATCGACCCCCTGCACACGGAGTTCGGCTGGTCCCGCGCCACGATCAGCTCCGCCGTCTCGGTGAACCTCGTGCTCTACGGCCTCTTCGCGCCCTTCGCGGCCGCGCTGATGGAACGCTTCGGCGTCCGCCGCGTCTCCGCGACGGCGTTGTTCGTCATCGCGCTCGGTGCGGGCGGCACGGTCTTCATGTCAGCCAGCTGGCAGCTGATCCTCTGCTGGGGCGTGCTGGTCGGTGTCGGCACCGGCTCGATGGCGATGAGCTTCGCCGCCACGGTCGCGACGCGCTGGTTCGTCCGCAGCCGCGGCGTGGTCGTCGGGGTCCTGACCGCCGCGGGTGCCACCGGCCAGCTGATCTTCCTGCCGCTGATCGCCCATCTCGCGGTCACCGACGGCTGGCGCACGGCCTCGCTCGTCATCGCGATCGCCGCGGTCGCGGTCGTCCCGGTGGTGCTGCTGACCATCCGCGACCACCCCGCCGACGTCGGCACCACGGCCTACGGTGCCCCGGCGGACACGCCGATCGAGCGCCCGGTCGCGACCTCCGGCTCGGCCCGCCGCGCGCTGAGCGTGCTGGGCGGCGCGGCGCGGAACCGGACGTTCTGGTTGCTCGCGATCGGCTTCGCGATCTGTGGCGCCACCACGAACGGCCTGGTCGGGACCCACTTCGTGCCCGCCGCGCACGACCACGGCATGCCGCAGACGACCGCGGCCGGGCTGCTGGCCCTGGTCGGCGTGTTCGACGTCGTCGGCACGATCTTCTCCGGCTGGCTCACCGACCGCGTCGACCCGCGGATCCTGCTCGGCGTCTATTACGCCCTGCGCGGACTGTCACTCGCGGCTCTCCCGCAGCTGTTCACCGGGTCGGTGCAGCCGAGCATGTGGGCGTTCATCCTGTTCTACGGCCTGGACTGGGTGGCCACCGTGCCGCCGACGGTCGCGCTCTGCGTCCGCCACTTCGGCGCCGCCGGGCCGATCGTGTTCGGCTGGGTCTTCGCCAGCCACCAGCTGGGCGCCGCGTTCGCCGCCTCGGCCGCCGGTGCCGTCCGCGACCAGCTCGGCGACTACGCGGTGGCCTGGTACGCGGCGGCCGCGCTCGCTTTGATCGCCTCGGCCGCGTCGTTGTCCATCACTCGATCGAAGGGGGCTGTGACGGCTCTCGCGAGCTGACTTCGTCACCCCCGGCGCGTCGGAAACATGCCGTTAACACGCTGTCGTTAGGGTGCGGCCATGGATCGCCAGCAGGAATTCGTGCTCCGTACGCTCGAGGAGCGCGACATCCGTTTCGTCCGGCTCTGGTTCACCGATGTACTGGGGTTCCTCAAGTCCGTCGCGGTCGCGCCGGCCGAGCTCGAAGGCGCCTTCAACGACGGGATCGGCTTCGACGGCTCGGCCATCGAGGGCTTCGCGCGCGTCTACGAGTCCGACATGGTCGCCAAGCCCGACCCGGCCACCTTCCAGGTGCTGCCGTGGGAGACGCCGGACGGTGGCCCGTACTCCGCGCGGATGTTCTGCGATATCGCGATGCCGGACGGCTCGCCGTCGTGGGCAGACCCCCGGCACGTCCTGCGCCGCCAGCTCTCGAAAGCGGCGGAGGCGGGTTTCACCTGCTACGTGCACCCTGAGATCGAGTTCTTTCTGCTCTCCAGCGTGCCCGTGGACGGCAGCGAGCCGGAGCCCGCGGACAACGGCGGCTACTTCGACCAGGCCAGCCACGCCACCGCGACGCACTTCCGGCGGCACGCGATCGAGACCCTCGAGGCGATGGGCATCTCGGTCGAGTTCAGCCACCACGAGGGCGCGCCGGGCCAGCAGGAGATCGACCTCCGCTACGCCGACGCCCTGACCATGGCCGACAATGTGATGACGTTCCGTTACGTCGTCAAGGAGGTCGCGCTGACCCAGGGCGTGCGCGCGACGTTCATGCCGAAGCCGTTCACGGACCAGCCCGGCTCCGGCATGCACACGCACATCAGCCTGTTCGAGGGCGACCGCAACGCCTTCTACGACGCCGAAGACCCGCACGAGCTGTCGGAGACCGGGAAGGCGTTCGTCGCCGGGCTGCTGCACCACGCCAAGGAGATCTCGGCGGTCACCAACCAATGGGTGAACTCCTACAAGCGCCTGATCAGCGGCAGCGAGGCGCCGACGACGGTGTCGTGGGGCCGCGCGAACCGCTCCGCGCTCGTCCGGGTGCCGATGTATTCACCCGGTAAGGCGTCATCCCGACGGGTGGAAATCCGTACCCTGGACTCGGCGTGCAACCCGTATCTCGCGTACTCGGTCATCCTCGCCGCAGGGCTCAAGGGGATCGAGAAGGGCTACGAGCTGCCGCCGCCGGCCGAAGACAACATCTGGCAGCTGTCCGACTCCGAGCGCCGCGCCGCCGGTTACTCGCAGTTGCCGCAGAACCTCGGGGAGGCGCTCGCCGAGATGGAGAAGTCGGAACTGCTGCCCGAGGCGCTCGGCGAGCACGTCTACGACTTCTTCCTCCGGAACAAGCGCGTGGAGTGGGACAACTACCGCAGCGCGGTGACCCCGTACGAACTCCGGACCCTGTTGCCGGTGCTCTGATGAAGCGGCGGCCGGCGGTCCGAGTCCTCTCGGCGCTGGTCGCCATGTTCACGCTGGTCACGGCCGCGCCGGCCACCGCTGCCGCGATGTTCGACCTCGACACCGCGGACATCCCCGCGCTGCAGGCCCGGATGGCGTCCGGCCGGCTCACCGCCGTGGGCCTCACCAGCACCTACCTCGATCGCATCCGCAAGGTCGACGGCAAGGTCAACGCCGTCCTGGCGCTCAACCCACGCGCGCTCGGGCAGGCCGCCGAAAGCGACGCCCGCCGTCGCGCCGGGCACCTGCGCGGACCCCTCGACGGCATCCCGGTGCTGGTCAAGGACAACGTCGATACGCGCGACCAGCAGACGACCGCCGGGTCCCGCGCGCTGCGCAGCCGTCCCGCGAAGGACGCCACGCTGATCACCCGGTTGCGTGATGCGGGAGCGGTCATCCTGGGCAAGGCGAACCTCTCCGAATGGGCGAACTTCCGCGCCGCCAAGCCGACGTCCGGCTGGTCCGGCGTGGGTGGGCAGACGAACAACCCGTACGTGCTGGACCACAACCCCTGCGGGTCGTCGGCCGGATCGGCCGCCGGCGTCGCCGCGTCGCTCGCGCAGGTCGCGATCGGCAGTGAGACCGACGGCTCGATCGTGTGCCCGGCCGGGATGACCGCCACCGTGGGCCACAAACCGAGCCTCGGCCTGGTCAGCCGCACCGGCGTGGTGCCGATCTCCGCCGAGCAGGACACCGCCGGGCCGATCGCGCGCAACGTCGTCGACGTGGCGCTGACGTTGTCCGCGCTCCAGGCTCGTGACCCGTCGGATCCGGCGACCGCGCAGTACCCGCCGAACCAGCCGACCGACTACGCGAAGCTGCTCCGGCCGGGCGTGTTGCGCGGCGCGCGAATCGGGTTCTGGCGGCTGCCGGTGCTGGGCCCGGCCACCGACGCGGTCATGACTTCGGCGAAGAACTCGCTGGTCAAGGCGGGTGCGACGGTGGTCGACGTGGTCCCGCCGTACCAGCCGCGCCTGTCCGAGCTGGAGTTCCCGGCGCTGCTGACGGAGTTCCACCGGGACCTCGACGCCTACCTCGCGACCCGCCCGCGCGGCCCGCGGAACCTGGCCGAGCTGATCGCCTACAACCGGGCCGACCCGCTGGAGCAGACCTGCTTCGCCGGGCAGGAGCTGTTCGAGCAGGCGCTGGTGGCGCCTGGCCCGACCGACCCGGGGTATCTCGCCGGCCGCGCCGAACTGAGTGACCTCGCCCGCCGGTCGATCGACGAAACGCTGGCGAGGTACCACCTCGACGCGATCGCGTCCCCGACCAACCCGCCGGCCTGGAAGACCGATTGCGCGGTGGGGGACAACGACGTGATCCCGTCCTCGACCCCGGCCGCGGTCGCCGGGTACCCGGACGTCACCGTGCCCGCCGGGTTCGCCGGACCGCTCCCGGTGGGGATCTCGTTCATGGGCGCGCGGTGGTCGGACGGCCGGATGCTCGCGCTCGCCGCGGACTTCGAGCGGGTCGCGCCGGCCCGCGTCCCGCCGCGTTATCTGCCGACCTTGCCGTCGTAGCCCTACGTATACGGTCTGACCTGCGGCGATGGCGTTAAGTGACCCCCCTGTTTCCGGGCGGTTGGAGGGCATGTAATCTTCTCTTCGTCGCCAGGAACACCGGGTCACCGGGGTCGCAAGCCCCGAGGCCAGGCGCCGGGCCGAGCGGGTTGACACCGCGAATCGGACCGGGTAATGTTCAGCGTCGGCCCACGAGCGGCCGCCGAATCCCTACGACTAACAACGTAGGCTGAGGCATGCT
>Ga0307507_10004438_pt1 | contig 24904 bp, 26 predicted proteins | sample 7_EM_MG_FD_207223 | JGI IMG/M metagenome (GOLD analysis project Ga0307507, IMG submission 207223) | Populus trichocarpa ectomycorrhiza microbial communities from riparian zone in the Pacific Northwest, United States - 7_EM | ecosystem: Host-associated > Plants > Roots > Unclassified | place...
GAGGGCGGGAGTTCGGATGGGGGGAGGAAAGGGAAGGGGGTTGAGCGAAGGAAGAGGTGGGCAGTGGGAGAAGGGTTTTTCTTTCCTTTTCTTGGATGTGTGTGGGAGGAAAGTGAGTGGGGGGGGGGGGCAGGCAGAGGAGAAGAGGTGAGGTGAGTAGATGGTAAGGGCAAGCAGGGATGATGAGAGGGTATGGTATAGCGTGTGGGGACTGCAAGTTTTTTAAGTGTGCGTATGTACGAATGCGACGGCAAAGTAAATTTTTTGAGTGGTTGACGCGCAGGCTTGGACCACTGGGGAGCCTATCGAGTTAGTTAAAAATGGAGAGAGAAGAAAAAAGGAGGCAGGGCAGACTCGAACAAGAAATAGTCGTAATGAAAGAGAGAAATTGAGAGAGAGAGAAACAAAAATATAAAAAAATAAAAATAGTGTATGGATGCTTGCTTTACCGTACCGTACTTTTACTTTTCCTCTCCTCTGTGACAAAATGTGCTAGAGCAGAGTAGTAAGCGGGACAAGGGCGTCGGCGGGTGAACGGGAGGGGTGGGGGATTGGATGTGTGTGTGTGAGTACGGTAGAGGAATACAGTATCGTGGTAACAACATTTGGAAAGAAAAAAAAAATGATGGCTGGTGATGCAAGTGGCTAGATAATTTAGAGAAAATGGGAACGAAGGCGAAAAGCATGCTCGTGTAGAGGGGAGGAAAGACTGCAATTGACAAAAAAAGAGCACCACAACGGTTCAATATCGTACCATCGTTACAAGGGATTTCAACAAGACAAAACAGGTTACGGCGTTTTAGCAAGGAAAGAACGAGCCGATAGTAGATACTTATTATGCCGTATAATTGTGGCATCATAAGAAGAGATAAAAAAAAAAGGGAGTCAACGAACTTACCTCGAGGATGCTTAATTGAGTTTGACTGAACTATTCAGAGGAATGATAGGAGCAAGTTTTGTACTGGAAAGAAAGAAAAGGACACAGCGTCTAAGACGAGCTCATTCAATGTTTAGAGATCCTCTTCTTCTTCTTCTTCCTATGGCCCGTTTTGTTGCTCTTCTGTTCTCGGTGGCAACGAGGCGACAAGAGGATGGAAGAGGATTAAGGCAGCACTGAAAGGAGACAAGGAGGGTGTCTGAAAAGGGTGTTGGGACTCGACTTTCCTGCGTTGGTTGAGCGTGTCGTCGGAAAGGGAAGGGTGGAACTTCAAATGGGGAGAGCACGGCTTTAAGCCGAAAAGGAAGCTTAGAATTCATACTGAGCAGGCTAGTTGTGACTGGGGATCACTCGCACTATTCCATGCACGGCTAGTCATTTAATCCCTTGCTGGCACCTCTACTAAAGGCCAGAACCATCTAGGGTAAGGCTGTGCCCAGTGATGGCAATTGTGACAGAGTAATGCTGACTCCCAGGACAAGCATATTACCGCATGAAGAAGGAATAGACACGTAGTCTGAATCAAAATTACGAGATAATTTACTTTTAAAAAAGAAAACGGAAAACGGAAAACGGAAAATAAAAATAAAAATCATAAAATAAAAAGAATCTCGGCACCGGCTATTAAGTCCAAATCAGGAATCCCTACAGAGCGACAAGCGGCTGTTGGTGCTCACTACGAGCACTGAAACCGGCTTCTGCGCGAGGGAGGGAGAGGGAAAAAATCTCACACCAGCTACCGGCGAGTTGTGATTGGGCGAGGAGGGATAGGTCTACCCTGTTTTACACGGGCCTCTCTGGTGGGCTGTCGCTTTCTTGTTCTCTGGCTTCTGGCTTCTGGCTTCTGGGGCCATGGTGAAGGGGAGCTGCGGGCTGGGTGGCTCTCTTAGCGAGCGGCGAATCTCGTAGTTTGCACGAAGAAAAAAAAAATGTGAGGAGACCACTCTACCGTATGGCAGTCCTCGAGCTAAGAGAACATACTCGTCAAGTCGCCGCTTTTGAAATGAACGACAGCACAGCGAGACCGCAAAAAATTCATACCGGCAGAGCAGCATTCCCCTGAACGGTCGAAAAAAAAATCCCATGACATTTCGAGTTGCAACAACCATAGTCTACAGGAACAAAAACATCTAAAATATCACTAGTTATCTTCCCGCGCGATGCGTTATCTCTCGAAGTTTAGCTACTGTACCTCATCCAGCTCGGCAAACGATTTGCACGGAAATCTGGCCAGACTTGATAATTGATTGCAGAACGATGCGGTACCAATATGATATCCAGACCGCGTTCGAATGTGTGGCACAGACTTGTTGCAAACAAGATCGAACCACGCTGCACTTCTGCCCTCGCCTGGCTTCACCCATCTTTTTTTCTTTTTTCTTTCTTTTTCTCCTTTTTTTGTCGCTCGTGATTCGTTGGTTTTGCTCCAAAACTTATGGTATGGTACGCGTGGCGTGCACAAGGAGAATATTTTGTCTTTTTCTCTTCTGTCAGGCACGCGCTGTTTCTAGCTTCCCTTACCTGCAAGTACCGGTTCATACAAGTACAGTATGGTGGGGAGAGAGCGAGGGCGAGGGTGGGAGCACTTGGATAATGTGGGTAAATACCGTACTTGAATGTCTACCATCTACCATGCTCGAGCATGCATGAGCACGAGTACACGAGCACTGTACAGTACAGCACGCCGTGTGTGGGATGCATGTACTCGAGTATGCAAGATGAAAGCTATGATGATTATTAATGGACGGATGGGAAATGTGGATACAGTATCGTGACCACTGCTGCTTGATTTAACTCGTAGAAAGTAAAAACGTAAAGCTCATTGAATTTCGATCCAGAAACTCATACTCGGATTGGTACACCAAATGTCACTATTCTTTCCATATCGTTGCCAGTAATCCCCCAAGGGAGGGTGGCTGCCATTCTATTCGGAGTTTAGCCACTCCCGCCCCCCCCCCCTCAGCAAGCCAGCCGGGCTATCTCCCAACCAAGTTTCACCCATGTGAGAGCCCTGTCACACAAATAGCCTTTCTCTTCCGACTGCCGCACCCATCGCCCGAGCCCCTTCTCCCTCATTCAACTCAGTCGGTCTTTCAAGGGTACCGGTACAGTACTGTCCATCTTCACATTCCTTTCGGCCTTCAACCCATCTTTCATTCTTTACTTTCGTTTTGTTTCGTTTCTTGCCTTCTCCACACTACCGGAATCATCCTCACGTTTCTCGCGACGCAGGCCGTCTGATTTTCTTCCATCTCTTGACACATTTTCAACCTACACTTCACCCGTTCTCTGCAAGGGTTTCTTTCTTTCTTTCTTTTTTTTCTTCCGGACAGGTTCCCCGACCGATCTCACAGAACCTTAATTTTGCGGGTTTCGATAGCTCACAAAAGGAGGAGAAGAAAAAAAACTAGACAAACCAGAAAGAAATCGTGGAAAATGGGCAACGCAGTAGTGGCATCCTATGTTGCAACGAGCATCATCTTCTTAGGGACTGGTATTCTGCTCATATCCATCGCGGCGGTATGGCAGAAGGAGTTGATGGATAAACCAACGATGGAATCAGTAGCAAGGTACCTTTTGCTGAAGAAGGCCCCCCTTAGTGGTAAGCTTCACCTTCAACCCTTCCGAAATGTTAGGGGCACAGGCACGATGGTCCTGGGTTTTGTGGCTAACCAATTCGTCGGCTTGGTTTCACAGCTGTTATCGCAAATGGTGTTATGGTTGTTGTCGCTTTCCTACTCTCTTTACCTACTTTCGCTCTACCGACTTCACGAACATGGCTCAAGGCCCACAGCTGGTTGGTGATGGCGTGCGCACTCTTCACATTGGTGTTGGGATTGATGGAATGGATTACAACCCTCAAGACCCGGGCAAATCTGGAGGCAATTTGGGGCCAACAGACTCCTGAGATCCAGAGTATGCTTCAACAAAAGGTTTGTTATACTTTTCGACATTGCAGCGCTTAAAACGGGTTTCATCACAGGGGGGGGGGGGCGCTCGCTTGAACTTCGTGTCTTGTGGTTGCCCTGCCTAATTAGGAAAGTCACTGATGATTTGCCCGCTGTTATTTATAGTTTAACTGTTGCGGATACATGAACAGCACTACGCCCATGTACGTCGTCGATAGCGTGTGTACGGGTGACATTGTTGCGGCGGCAGAGGGAGGTTGTGTTGCCCCTTTCGCAAACTTTGCTGAGAGATGGATTAACCTTCTCTTCACTGCTCTTTTTGGCATTGTTGGTATGTCTTCAACCTTCCCCACTCACTATTTATTTTTACGATTTATTTTCACCAATGTATAATGCTAATCTTTGTAATGAAGGGATGGATGCTGTGGTTATACTGTGCGCTGCGATGCTCATTCGGTACCGCAAGGAGCAGCTGCGATACAGGCTCATCGATCAGAAATGGGGTATGGGTAATATCTAAGATATTGAGGAGGCGTGGCTTGGTGACAGCCGGAGGAGATTGTCTTTCCATACGAACGGCGGCATTTGAAAACCACGGGGCTTTATACAATATGGTCAAAATCGTAGAGCCAGGTTCGCGCCGTGTGCTTTAATCTACCGTTCAATGATGGCGGGCCAGGGGTGCGAATGAACACTGGGAAAGCACATGGAAACTCTTGGTTCGGATGATGTATAGTCTCTCTTTTTTTTAGCCCACATAATGCCATGCCATGTCAGGTCAATCAACCAACATGTTGTGTCCGTTTCTACCTGTCAATCAGCGAGCTTTTTTTTTTCCCCTTCCCATCGGTTTTTTTGATTTGTTTTTTTTTTTCGTGTTTGTGATATCTATTCTGTCCGACTTTCACCCATTCTATTCTTTGGGGCTACTGTAATTTGATTCTTGCTGTTTGTACCATATACTTTTTATCTGTAACTTACTTACTAACCCTTTCTTTCTTTGGTTCAGACTTTCATTTTCATTTTCATGTTTTTCATGACGTTCCTCTTGCCCCGGGGGCAATCTACTGTATGACATACAGAACACTGGAGATCAGGAGGGGGAGGGAGAGAGGTAGATAGCGCGCAGTTGAACGCTCGAGCATATCACCAAAATCAATGATTGCTTTTTCCCGTGCGAGCCACCGCAGTCCTTCTCGAAGTTGCCCTACTATAAACCTAGTTTACTCGTAAAACCCCGATCATGCGAGTGATCATGAGCATTGAGCAGACTCGAGATAGGCCCAGAGCAGAGGACCACATCCGTGTGTATAATATGAAGATTAGCGATGTGACGGGAACAACAAAAAAAAAAAATCCAGCAAAAGGCCCGTAACTTAGTCAAGCCATAGTCTAGTCTATCTAAGTTAACCAAGGAGGTGCAATGTTTGAGACAAACAATGGCTTGAAAAACGTTGTTTTCATGATGCGCTAGGGAGTGGTGCTGCTGGAAGGGCTGGAAAAAGCTTTGACATAGTTGTATTATATCGGTAAAGGTTTGAAAAGCTCCCCCCTGTCCGTCTCATCTCATCGTTATTGTAATCTCGATACTGTACTTGTGGTGATCAAGTAGCGTATGCGGCGGTAAGCAAATGCTGGTAAATATTTGGAGATGTGGTGCTTTGGGTCGAGGCTGGCTTGCTCGTTGGTTGGTGGGCGGTACGAGTAAGTGATAGGTTGGCCGCAAGTTTTCTTTTTTCTTTTTTTCTCTTCGGAGAATTACCGTAGGTGAATGGAAGGAAGGAAGGAAGGAAGGAGGACGACGAAGGACGAGACTGTCTCGTTCTTGGACGGGACGGACTGCCTTGGCGCCGTCCTAGACGGGGTGGACGGCCATCGACGGCCGTCGACTACAGACGCGCAAAATTAGCTAATGAGACAAATACTAGTACTCAAAGAAGTTAAGGTTGGAAATAGAAATAAAAATAGAAAATCAAATAAAAAAGAAGAAGAAAAAAAGAGTACGAGTACTCCCAATTGCCTGACGTTTGTAAAAACGACTGCTATTGCATAACACCAAAATCTTGAGGCTCCGGCCCATTTTTTGCCCATATGCAATAGCAGTCGTTTTTACAAACGTCAGACAATTGGGAGTAGTGCTAGAGCGGCCTGCCAGGGGTGGCAGTCGGACGGCCGTCGGACTGCCGTCGGACGACGCTAGTCCTCGTCTTTTGTCGTCCGGACGACTGAGAACCCCGCGTAAAGTGCAAGTCCCGGGGGGAATGCTTTCGCATACCGTGCTGTAAGTCAGGTGTTATTTTGTGGGTTGGTCTGGATTACGGTAACTGTTCACTGCTGGTAACTTTCTACTTGTAGCGGGTGCCTGTGCTTCGATGGTGGTTTGAGTATGATGCGGCTTTGGGATTGTGATGTTTTGGGAGCTCTATCTGGGCCAGGCCTAGACTAGCACTGTTTATTCTCGCCAAATGCCAGTGCGGGGCCGCGAATGGGCGTTGGAGGCCTAGACTGGGCCGCTCAGTATGATACCGTAGTTTAAAGACACGGGGAAGAGTTGGCCTACCGTATTAGCGTTTTTGTTTTTTCTTCCATCCAAGGAAAAGAAAAAGCAACATTTACTTGCGCCGACAGTCATCCTTCCCAAAGGTTGCTGTTCCGGCAGTTCCGAATACCGACTCTAGCCGTTTGCCATGCTTGTGATTTTTTTTTCTTCCAAGTGAATCAATGTTACAAGTCAGACTCGGGAGAAACCGCGTGTGCTGGCTGAGAAAGATCAAAGCCGAGGTCCGGTGGTGCATGTGCCAATATCTAACTTACCCATTCAATCGGTTGCTGAAAACGTCATAGTGATTGTTGTTGTTACGGCAAGCTTTTGATGTTTGGGTAGGTATACTGCGCGACCGAATTGGAGCCGATGACTTTGTTATCGGGATTGTCACCTTGAGTGCCTGGCTTCAGCTCCGCCGCGTGAACGTTCGTCTACAGAATTGAAGCCGTTGTGGTCTACAGTACCGGCACTCGTACTCGTACGAGCCATTGGGGGAAACTGGTGAGAGGGCTTAGAGGGTTTACTGGTGATGAGTTTGGTATGATAAGTGAGTAGAGGTGGACCTTTTGGTTCTTGAATGTCATACCCTCGGAGCTGAGGATGTGATTTGGCCGAGGTAGAGGGGTGGTTGTGGAGTGAAGGGTGAGTGGATAGGACACTGGTAGGATAGAATGGAGGGGGAGTAAGCTTGTGATACTAACTTTATGTGGCTTTGGGAGTTTGATAAGGCTTCGCTAACGGTTGATAGGAAGGGAATGGGGGGTTTGCGAGGGGATGGAAGGGGACATAGCTAAGAAATATGTCTACTAGCCGTCTATCATGTGTCAGATACCTCTGCCCATTTGCCCAAGCTCGTGAAAAATAAAGACATCACCCCCTTCCATCCTTTATCACGAGCTTCCCTTCTCCTCTCTTCCGACTATTCTTTCCCCCCCTCCGCTTCTACCTCGTGACGTGCTCTATAGTTACTTCGATGAGCAGAACGGCGGTTGTCTCTCTTTCGTAAACCCTCCTCACAGAAATCCCAACAAACAAACTTATCGTACGCAATCAGGGGAGCAAGTATGGCTACAATCGAAGACCTCATCAAGGACACCCAGGTTCTTGGCCGTGTGCAAGAACCTCACCGAAAAATCCTTACGAAAGAATGCTGCGCATTCTTAGCTACCCTTCATAGAACCTTCAATGTTACTCGAAAGCAGCTCCTCCACAGACGTGTGCTCCGTCAAACCGAGATTGACAAGGGAGTCCTCCCCGATTTCCTACCAGAGACGAAGCACATTCGTGACAATGATACTTGGCGTGGAGCTGATCCTGCGCCTGGTTTGGTGGATCGTAGGGTGGAGATTACGGGGCCTATTGATAGGAAGATGGTTGTTAACGCTTTGAATGCGGATGTTTGGACTTATATGGCTGATTTTGAAGGTATGAGATCTGCCGTGCTAGGGGAGAGGATGGAGAGTGTGACTCAGTCACTAGTGGTGGAACAATTATGGGACATGGTGCTAATATCTCCGTCATAGATTCTAACTCGCCAACATGGGATAACGTGATTACCGGACAGGTCAACTTGTACGACGCTATCCGCCGACAGGTTGACTTTAAGCTCAATGGGAAGGATTACAAGCTCCGCACTGACCGTGCTTTGCCAACCCTAATCGTTCGGTATGTTCCCCACTCTCTCCCGCACTACCACCGTCACTACTCTACTCTGGCGAATATTGCTACTAACGCACCTTTAGTCCTCGGGGCTGGCATCTTGACGAGAAGCACTTTGTTGTTGATGGGGAGCCGATCTCCGGCGCTCTCTTCGACTTTGGGTGTTACTTTTTCCACAATGCTAAGCAATTGATCCAGAACGGCCATGGGCCCTACTTCTACCTGCCGAAGATGGAATCGCATCTTGAGGCCAGATTATGGAACGATGTGTTCAACCTTTCTCAGGATACTATTAGAATCCCAAGGGGAACTATTCGTGGCACTGTATTAATTGAGACTATCCTGGCTGTTTTCGAAATGGACGAGGTGGGTTAAGCTATCTTTATGTAAAGGTTGAGAGCAACTGCTGATGAGATGATAGATCATCTATGAATTACGGCAGCACAGCTCTGGTCTCAACTGCGGCCGTTGGGATTACATCTTTAGTGTGATCAAGAAGTTCAGGAATAACCCGCAATTCGTGCTCCCGGATAGGAGCGCCGTTACCATGACTGTGCCATTTATGGAGGCGTATGTCAAGTTGTTGATTAAGACATGTCATCGCAGAGGTGTTCATGCCATGGGGGGAATGGCTGCACAGATTCCTATCAAGGATAATGAAGAGGCCAACAAGAAGGCCATGGCTGGTGTTTATGCCGATAAGCTACGAGAGGTTAGGGCCGGTCATGAGTATGTTTTCTCTGTCCGACTCTCCCGAGAGAACTTTACTAACGGGCTTTATAGTGGAACTTGGTATGCTTGGATACCCCGAGTGATCTGATATAATTATATAGCGATGAGATATCACTCTTATCGAAATAGCTATGTAATGCACAAATTTTTTACACACTAGATACTAACCAACGGAGTAAATAGGGTCGCTCACCCAGCCCTCGCGAAGATCGCATCTGAGGTCTTCAACCAGCACATGCCAACCCCCAACCAAATCTTCCAGCGTAGGGAAGATGTCTCTGTGACAGCGATGGACCTTCTCAACATGAACATGCCAGGCACAATCACGGAGGGCGGCATCCGTAAGAACCTCGAAATCGGCGTCGGATACATGGAAGGCTGGCTCCGTGCCGTCGGCTGCGTGCCAATAAACTATCTAATGGAGGACGCCGCAACCGCTGAAGTCTCTCGCTCTCAAGTATGCTCCACATACCCCCCTTTCCCACTTTCTCTATGGTCATAGACTAACATACCTTACAGCTCTGGCAATGGGCCAAACACGGCGTAAGCACCGTCGAAGGAAAGAAGGTCACCAAAGAACTGAACCTCCAACTCCTCAAGGAGGCCACGGAGAAGCTCGCCAGCAAAGCCCCCGCTGGGAACAAGTACCACCTTGCAGCGCGCTACTTTGCGACCCAGATCACTGGGGAGGACTATGCAGATTTCCTTACTACTCTGTTGTATAACGAGATTGTAACGGTGGGTGGTGCTGCCGCGAAACTTTGATTACCCCATTCCTTCCTACTCCCGCTTCCTTGGAGTTGGAGAGTGTTTGTGGGATTGGGTGGGGGATTTGTACGATCTGGGAAAAATAGGAGCATGATGGGTTAGGGGAGTTATCTTGGTTCTAGACCAGGGCGATGATCTTGCTTATGTTGGATGATTTTTTTTTGTTTCTTTTCTTCCTGGGTCTGGTTTTTAACGGGCCCATGACTCTTATTCTATTACTTCAGTGCTTTACTGTAAGCTGGGCGGATGGGGACGAGGAGTCTTTTTTAACGTACCGGTAATTGGGCTTGCTGTTGGCTTGGGGGAAAAACTTTGAAGGGGTACTAGCTCGCGGGTTGGCTTAGGTTCGGTTTCAGTGCTGTAATACCAAGGACAAAAAAATTGATCCTCTTTTCGTTTTTATTTTATTTTTACGTTTGCTTGAGCCGTGTTTGAGTGAGTGAGGGCGGGTTAGCAAGTGGACCATCCTTGTGGGGGTGGGGCGGCCGTCAGTGATGCGCTGCCTTTTGCAGTTCCCGCTTCCACGTTGTATGCTTCTGGGATCTTGCGTTTTCTAACCTGGCAGGCACAACACCTCGCGTGATAACCCGGATGAAAAAAAACGGTGCGGGCCGAGGCGTGCTATCGCTAATTTATCGATAACACTCACCATAGCAGTCTCTCTCCCATCCCATCCCATACCAGCACACTGCACATACTCCCTGCCACCAGTGATACCTCATGACCCCCCCCCCCCCCCTCCACCAATCTATCTATCTATCAACCACCGCAAGTATTATATAAAAGCCAGGAACGTGAATGCTACACAACATATGCTGCAGTTGAACTTTACAATTTGAGCTAGATGTTAATAGTATGATAACTGGCGTTATCTTCTAGAGCTCGGAAGAAGGAAGGAAAGATTGAAAGGTAGAGGTGATGTAATGTTCGATGAAAGGATTTATGATCCCCGGGGTTGAGGTCTGGAGAGTGGTGGAATGGAATGTACCGGAGCGCGGGGTAGTGTAGTTAGTTCGGAAGGTGATGGTGGAGTGCCGGTGTGTGTATGGTTACTTGGTCTTGGTGGGGGGGTACTGAGTTGGCTTTCAGGGGGTTGAAGGTGGAGGAGCAGATAGTTTTCGACTTCCTAGGATAGCACAATAGAGGTAGACTGGATTACGGTACAATAGATGTAAGGTTTGAGCTGTGGTGGTAGAGTATAGTGCCTACTTGTACTTGTATTATAACCTACAGTGAAAGGTCCGCCCCACCTCCCGCACATATATATAATGACAATAGCGGTGGTAATAACATGCCAGTGTACCATCCTGGATGATCTCTTCTATCTTTCTTTCTTTCTCCTCTACTCGAGTAGAGCTAACGTGCTCCTCCATGTTTACGCATCGTGTTTAGTTCCCACCTCACTTGCCCGCTAACTTACCCACCAAATACCGGTATTGTACCCCTTCTTTTCTCTTTTCCAACCCTACCATAGTATGATACCCGGCCTTAACTTAGTCGAGCACTTGTTCCGAGCGATCCATGGGTCAGCATACTTTTGTTTTTTCTTTGTGGGTTTGATTTGTTTGTTTGTCGTTGGTAGCGGGTAGAGTGCCTCTGTAAATGGGGAGGTATGTAACCCTCATGGCCTCTAAATGTGAGGCCCATCGTATAGTAGTTACAAACTTCAGAGTATTCTAGTTGACTGCCTTTTGTCGGTTTAAAGCAAGGATTGAAGTGGGGGAGGTTTACACACTTCCCCTTCACGGGTAAACCTCACAACCCCATCGAGCAATGTACGAGCATAAGCGCAATGATATCGCCAGTCTAGGTGGAGAGGAAAAAAAAAAGAAAGAAAAAAGGAGAAAGAATATACAAAGAACCCCCCCTTAACCTACTTCCCACTCAACTGCTCCTCCAAAATCTCCTGCTTCTGCCTCTCCAACTCATCTCTAATCCTCTTCCTCTCAGCCCTCTCCGCAATCCTCTGCTTCTTCTCTTCCTCCGCAGCGACCACCCATATCGGCTTATCGCTCTTGGAATACTCGCGCAGTTTCTCCATAAACTCGTTGTGCCTTTTCTCCCGCTCTTCGCGCATTTCTAAAGTTTTCTTTTGGAGTTCTGGGTTGTAGCGCTGGTGGGATGGATTGTCAGTATGCGAGAGGAAGGGAGGAAGGAAGGAAGGAAGGGTATCATATATATACTTTGAAGAGTTCGTCCGGGTCGGGGGTTACGTAGCGTACTAGGGCGGGACCGCCGATGCAGCAGACTGTGCAGCTGATTGGGAGTGTTAGCTTTGTTCCATGTATTCAATTCAATTGGAGGGAGGGTGGGAGGTGGGGGAACTTACGCTACGAACATCTTGACATATGCTGCCGTGCGCATTTTTTTATACCTACATATATTGGTATTTTTTTTTCCTTGCTGTGGTCGGTCAGTGGTGGGGTGTATAGTATGCGTTTCGTTTATTATACCGGCAGTTGTCCGACGGGGTCTGGGGGCGGCGTGAGAAGGGATGGAATGGACGGATGGAGGGGGGGGGGGGTCCAAAAGAATTGCCGGTCACAATATCTTGACGTTGAAAAGGGCTTTGGAATAAATCGATATGGGACGCCACGACGCCACAAATAGTGGTGGCTGATGGAGTATTTATTACTGTTGTTGGAAAGAGATTTTTGTGTGTGGGGGAGTAAGAGCTGAAAACCGTATTACCGACAACAGCAAAGCTCAATCAAGTTAAGCGCTCGGTTGAAGAGGGAGTGTGTGTGTGTGGAGTGTGTGTGATCATTGATAGATCCTTTTCCATTCCATTTCCGCATGCTTGAGTTTAATGAATAGTTTAATGGTAAATAAACTGCGACTTTTGCAAATTACTTGGGGTGCAAATTAAAGATCCGGGCTGTGTGACGAACGAGATGCATGGGTACAACATAATTAAGTTAGATGTCAATGTCATTCCGTCCGGATCTTTTAATTTGCGCTCAAGTATTCCTCATATCCTAGGGTCGATGTCCTGGGGTTGAATAATGTGCTGTATGATAGAAGTACCGATGGTCTGCCCTCCTTGGTTAGGGAGGGGGGGGGAAGAGGAATACAGGTAGCCTACTGCATTGGTTTGGGTACTGTGATGCTCTTTGTATTATACTCGAGTAGGTTATAGTGTAGGAATGTATTGGTCCTGCTGCGTCGAGTTGTTGCTGAAGGTTGTTACTTGTATGATATCCTGTTTTCACAGTGCCGGCGCTACGCCTGCAGTGGTGGACGAGCGCTAGATCAAGGGGTAGAAAGTTGGTAAGAATAGAATATTGCTCTTCACAGTACGATATTATCATACGGGTTGAGGAGCACAAGAAACAGTGCGAGTAGAGAAAGCGCAGGATGCAGAGTATGGTACTTGTACTACCGGTATGTCTGCGTATTGTATTGTATTCTACTAGTTGCCTCGTCGGATCATTTCTTTCTCTGGGCTTTTCTCTCTCTCTCCCTCTCTCCCTATTATAGCTTTCTATTAACGACCTGCCTCACCGCACCCGTACCGTGCCCAAGCCCCTGGAATAGCACTGATCAGAGGGCACGGAGCTTAGGATGGACTTTTGGATGTGCTTTGTGGACTGGAAGGGGAGATCAAGAAGGCGCTCTTGGCCCCTTCCCCCCTCTTTTCTATGACCAGTAATTGACGGGCCCATTGGTTGGCCAGCTGTCCGCTAGCCTCGTACCGTAACTCCACTTCTCTCATGCAAGGCACCAGACTTTAAACGGAACTGAGGAAAAAGGTCATAAGAAGAAAAAGGAAGGGAGCGGACCCGACAATAGGAATCAGGTACCGCTTGCTAACATTTTACTTATCCACTCTAACCGAGACCTGGCTTGTCCCGGAGGGGAGGGGGGAGGAGGTTTGGCAGCGGAAAACGCAGAAAAAGCCCTCACAACGTTCTGTCAATCTAGATTGCGGTTTACCCAGGAAAAAAGAAAAAAGAAAAAAAAACACTAACAGCGGAAATTTACCTTTTCCTTTAAAAGTTCGGCTTCGGCACATACACTATCCACTTTGGTCTTTTTTACATTGGCCCCCTCGTCCGGTTCTTCCCTTTGGAGTTATACTTGTATCTGCGTGTTCGACTCACTGACTGCGCTGTGCGGGCTTGTGCTCGAGTACCGGTCCTGTGCCATTTCCCTCGCTAGTGCCGGGCTGTGAAGGGCGGGGGTAAAAAAGCACCTTGTTGCATTCATCCATCCATCGTGAACCTACTCCAGTAGGCCTCACAAAGCATAACTGGGTAGGGGAAGAGAAAAATAAAAAGAGAGAAAAAAAATACAGAAAAAATAGAGTGTTGTTTTGAATTGGCGAGCAGCATATTCCTTCCTTTTTACTTTCCAGCAGTCGCTCTACTTTAACGACGACAACGGCGACGACGACGACCGGGCTGTACCGCTACTTAATACGGTACTTTTGGAGAATTTGACGAAGCGCGGAATGGCGTATGATCAGGGACAGTATCCACCGCAGAGGGGATACTCGGGAGATTATTATGAAGGCCAAAGTCAGCAATATGCACAACCGCACGGTGGTCGAGGACAGCCGCCTCCTCAACGGGGTTTGAATAGATTCGCGAGTCAACCTGGGATGAGTTTAGCTTATAGGCGGGGAGGGGGTGAGAGAGGTGAGCTTTTGGCTTTTGGCTCCGTATTAGATGGTCTGTTTCTGGATATGCGCTATTCTTACCTCTACCTGTGCTTTAGAACGTCCGCCTCCGTCGCCAGGTATGGTTTCCAATTCGGATAGCCCTTTCCCGTCTTCTGGGAGGTCGATGAGGCGTCGCGACCCAGTACCACCCGGAACTCTACCCATAGATGACTCGATGCTTGCAATGAACTTGAACGACGATGGCCCTCCACCGCCTCAAATGCGACAGCGCGGTCCTCCTCCACCTGGACGTGGGGGAATGATGCCTAGGTCACAGACTACGTCGGATAGAATGGGTAGGGGAAGACCATCCCCTGGCTATCAGGGAGGGGGAGGAGGGCCAAGTTATCGCGGACCCCTGCCCCCGGGGATGAGGGGGCCTCCGCCTGGAATGAGAGGGCCGCCACCGGTGCATCAGAGAATGCCACCTCCGCGCGGGAACATGCCAATGCCGATGGCGAGTAGGGGGCCTCCACCTGGCAAAGACCGTTACGACCAGGGATGGACCGAGGCGTATCCATCACAGAATGGGCATTATGAGGAAGTGCCACCTCAGGACCCTGGCTTTGGGCCACCACAAAGGAGTATGACCATGCCTGCGAATACACAGCGCCCACCCCCGCAGCAGGCGCCACCCCAAGCGGAGCCACAGTATACAGCGTACAATCCCCAGCGGCATGCGGCTGCGGTGAATTTTTCGAGCCCTCGGGCCTATCCTTCACGACCAGCATACGAGGAATATCCGCCGCAAGGACCAAATGATCCTTATAATAGGGAGAGTGTTGGTGGGATATTGGATGCTTATTATGACCCTGATTACACTGAGGGGGGTTATGGTCAGCAGCATCAAGCCAACGCATATCATGAGGAGCCAGCGCAATACGGGAGGGGTGCTACCTCCTTTGAGTATCAAAGACCAGCCTATCAAGAGGGTCATACAAATGAGCCTCAGGGTTTCACCCAACAGGCTTATCGTAGTAGATCGCAACCTGATTTGCGCGGAGAATCTAGAGCAGCGGCTGGACCTCCGCCACCCCTGCCTACTAATGGCTATAACGAGGCTAATGGAAACCCACACAACCCTGGGCCATATGACGGCGCTGTTGAGATGCCGGGAGATACGCCCGAGGATTCCCCACCAGTGTTGACGGCGAACGGGTTTCCCCCTCCGCCTCCTCAGCCCAATATCCCAATGGCTCTAAGGGTTGGATCACCTGCGCCGTCGCAGCAAATGCGAGGACCATCACCTCAAAAGCGGATGTCACCACCGCAGGACCAGTATCCTCCAAGGACCCACTCTGCACAGTCGGGCGCCATGGGTGACTCACTTCCTCACCATCCCGCACCGTCTTCTAGCGTGGTTTCGGATACGTCTGGTCCCAGATATAGTGGGGATTTCCTCCCAGCGCATCCTCCACCAATTCGTCCGGGATTGATGCAGGATCAGTCTGCGGGGTGGAACAACCATCCTCCACCCGTACGGCAGTATTCACCCGACCGTGGCAGCACCATATCACGGCAATCTATTCAACAACCAGGCCCTATTACTCCGGTTGAGTTGAACCGGCTGCACCAGAACGCCAAGGCCAATCCTGGGGACCCGAAGCTCCAATTGATGCTTGCGAAGAAGATGGTCGAGGCGGCTTCAGTGCTTGCGGACGAGGGCGGCCGGGCGGATGCTAGGACAGCCAAGAAGAATAGGGAGAATTACATATTTGACGCACACAAGATTGTCAAGAAATTGTGCAATTCGGTTGGTATATTGGGCCCGGTTGTTTTAGTACCTGACTGACTAGATGCTTGAAGTCGCACCCATACCCCGACGCGATGTTCTACCTAGCGGAATGCTACTGGGAGGGCTTGCTGGGGCTGCAGGTTGAACACGAGCGCGCATTCAACCTTTATCAATCCGCGGCAAAGCTAAATCATGCACCATCGGCTTATCGCACTGCTGGTATGACATACTGTTATTAATGGCCTGTAGTGCTGGGGCATGAGCTAATAGTGATCTGGTATAGTTTGCTGCGAGCTCGGCGCAGGAGTTCGGAAAGACCCGCTCAAGTCAATTACATGGTACAAGAAGGCGGCCGCGCTAGGGGATACTGCCGCCATGTATAAGCTTGGCATGATTCAGTTGAAGGGACTGCTAGGCCAGACCAAGAACCCACGAGATGCTATCAACTGGCTCAAGAGGGCTGCCGATCAAGCGGATGAGAACAATCCCCATGCTCTCCACCAGCTTGTAAGTCCTCCTTTACCCAAAAACTTCAATACTAGACTAACACCCCCCGCAGGGCTTGATCTATGAATCCGAATCCAACGATAACATCATCCCCGACATCTCCTATTCCCGCGAACTCTTTATGAAAGCCGCAGAGCTCGGTTACCCCCCTTCACAATTCCGCATCGGCTGCGCCTTCGAGTATGGCACCATGGGCTGCCCGATCGATCCCCACCAGAGCATATCCTGGTATAGCCGCGCAGCAATGCAAAACGAGGAAGAGAGTGCGCTCGCCCTGAGCGGGTGGTACCTCACCGGTGCCGACGGTGTGATCATGCAATCCGATACCGAGGCGTACCTGTGGGCGCGCAAAGCAGCGGAGAAGGGCCTGGGAAACGCGGAGTACGCTCTTGGCTACTACACCGAAGTCGGTATCGGCGTGGCAGCGAACCTGGATGAGGCAAAGAGGTGGTATTATAAAGCCGCTAGTACGTTTTCCCCCTCCCTCCCCCACTAATACCTTTTTTTCTTTTTCTTTTTCTTTTGCTAGAAGTAGGTGGTTGATTGACTGATGGGGGGATAATTAGGCCAAAACCACGAAAAAGCCCGCCAACGCCTGAACGAACTCAAGAAGGGCGGCGCAGCAGTGCAAAAGTCTCGGGAGAGGCTGTCCAGGTCACATGTTAAGAAGGATGATGGAGAGTGCATTATTACATAGATTGCCTCGTCCCTGCCTGCCTGCCTGCCTTTGCTAATCGCAGTTGTAGCGGTACCGTCCTAGCTGGGGCGGGGTAGAGCTGATTTGGTTTGGTTTAATTTGGGAAATTTCCAATTTTTTTGTTTCATCTCTTCCTATTCTTTTAGGCTTTTTTTCTTTTCTTTTTTCTTCCCCCCGTTGGGCGGATTGTGGGAGTATCGTAGCCTAGGTTTGGTGATTACTTGCTGCAGGTGGTTCGGTTCGGTGTGGTGGATGGATGGGTTGAGTTAATGTATGAGTATTGAAGGACGATGCATGAGGTGAGATAAAGCGTGTATCAATGAGAGAAACTTTTTATTAGTTTGTGTAGCCTCCCCCCCTCAAAAAAAAAGAGAGAAGGTTACAGCAAAGTAAAACTGGAAAACAGAAGCAAAAAGAAGCGTAGTCAAGCGTAGTCAAGAGATGGCGTATCCTCTACCTAATCCGAGTGATTTTCCATGCACCCATTTATACTTATCCCCGCTGCGGGCCCTAGAAATGTACAGGAGAAAAGTAAAATATGACATATGAACAAGGCATCCACGAGAACATCCCTAAAATGTGCAAGAAGGTACAGCAAAACAAAGCAAAGCAAAGAAATTAAAACCTTTTTCCCCCCTCTCCCGATTACGGTTTCAACCCGCTAACAACCTCCCCAATCCTTCCCAACAGCGCGGCGGGCGGGCACCCCCTCTCCAACAAAAACCCCAATCCGGCGCCCTTCCCATCCTCCGCCACCTCAAGCGCCTTCTCCCAAATCACCCGCCCACCCAATCCGACCCCGCCTTTCTCAACCAAAACCTCCATCCCCTCCACCCACCCCATCTCAATCGCTAACCCCAGGCATTCTTGATCGGGCTTCGCCCCCGCCTCGTCTAGTAAAGCCCTGATAAACTCCAAGTCCGCCTCCTGGATGCCTTCCCTGAGCACAGCGGTCCACTCGTCCAAGTCCTCCGCTGACAAGGTTGCCCCGCGGGAGAGTAGTAAGCGCAGCACCTCAACGGAATACCGGTGCGGGGGGAGGAATGTATCCGGTGCGAATTTTAGCGTGGATTGGTACCGGCTTTCGTGGTCGCGCAGGAATTGAGCGGTGAAGAAGTGATGGTGGAGGAGTTCCGTAGGGACATGTGGGCCGTGGTGTATTCGGATGTACTCGTGTTTTAGAATTGGGGCGGAGAGGGCGCGTGTGAGATGGAGGGCTGTTGCAGGGAATTGCGGATTTTTGCTAAAAAGGAAGATGCGTTGGAGGAGTTCCGGTGGGAGGGTTTGTAGAGTTGGGGGATTACGGATTAGCGGCGGGGGTGGTGAGGCTGTGGAGAGGGGAGTTTGCGGATTGGAGGGGTTTGGCGAAGAGGTTGCTGACGATTGTGTGGAGTAGGAGGAGGAGGAGCAGGACGAGCGGGTTTTTCGAAGTTTTTGAGGAGGGGGTGAAGGAGGGCGGTTGTTGTGACGTTTTCCGAACGTTCTGTTCAACCGGGTTGAGGAGCGGCCGGGGTTTACGAAACCCATTTTTTAGCCTTGACTTTTCTTTCTTTTTCTTTCTTGGTTATGATACCGGTAGGATGTTCATTAATCGTGTGTTTGTTGTTCGTTCGTTAATCATGAGGAGGGGAATTGAAGAGATGAAAAGACTGAATTGGACGAAAAACGAAGGTGTGAAGCCCCCCCTTCAATTCCTCCTGGAGTATGGTAGCAAACAAAAGAAAGGGCCACCTTTGGTTCCGGCTGTCGTTGTCGTCGTGTCGTGAAGGGGGAAAAATAAAAGTAAAAAAAGTCAAGGGTTTAATCTCTTCATCAGAAGTCTTAGTGCGCCAAGCTAGAGCTGCGATCACTAGGTTAAACTACGGTACGATACAGTAAGATGAGATCGGTTCAGGAACCAGCCCTAGCCAACGTGGGGAAAGCGAAGGAATACCCAAAACCCGACGGGAAAGGAAGGTGGTGAGATTTCAGGGTTCACGCACACACTCGCTCAATCGGCATCTTGGAATTTAACGAATGCCGTGCATTGTTCTGTGGTAAATGAGTGGTAAGGCGCTGCACGACATCCTCACGATTCGCTCGAGTGTCCGATTGGTCACTGCATGCTGCAACTACTCGAGGAAAGACCACGGTTGTTGTTTCTACTATGGGGGTATGGTGTGGGTTAGGTTTGGGCGCAAGTCAACGATAGCGAAACTATACTGTTACAGTATGTGTGTTCTATGTAGGGAATGGGTGAGCTCAATTGGCTGACCTTGGTGATACGGTACACGGTATGTATGGTATGCCTACTCCTGTTTGAGTGACCCCTGGTATCCCTTCTTTCCCTTCATTCTCCCTCTCTCTTTTCATCCTTTCTTTCCTCCTCCTCCTCCTCCTCCTCCTACTCCCATTCTCATTTTCACTACGACCCATTTCAGCCATGGTACCAAAATTCGCCCTCGCTCCCGTTGCCCGTGAGTGCTTTACCGCTCCGCTCCTTGAACAGGTCATCAAGGACGGACTATCCTTCATAACATCCCTTTTAAACTTAAACACCACTTCAGACATAAAATGGACCCCCCTAAAAACAGATACCCATCTGAGCACCTACCGAACCCACCACGACAAGGATACCTGGATCGCACGGGTAATAAAGGTCAATGTAGACTACGACGTTATCCACCGCGCCATGATCGATGAGCGGATCCTTGCTGAGAGCGAGTGGTTGGACGGACCAAAGGATACGAACGAAGAAATGGGAGTGGAAGAGTTTGAAGGGAAAATATTGGTTAGGGGTTTGTCTTACCATCCCTCCCCCAACCTGCCTAATTCCTAATTCCTCCGGCTGATTCTGGTCGCGGGATGGAAGATGTGCGTAGATTCTTGCACATCCAGGCGTTTGCCGGTCGAGAATTCCTCGTGAGTGTGATCTCGAAGGACTTGCCTGAGACGGATGGACGGAGGTGTTCTGTGATCATCACTTTACCGATCGAGGGCGAGATGGTGTCAAAGTCGGATGTTCGTGGTATGTATATATCGGTTGAATATATACATGAGTTGGAGAATGGAGAGGTGGGGATTCTCACGGGGGTATGCGTAAGTGGTGTCCTATGTTACTGCTGTTGGAGAGAGTGGCGTTAATGGACAACAGAGCGACGCTGGAGGGAGCATTCCCCGATGGGTTCAAAATATGGCCATACCCGGACAGATATTCAACGATGGCAAGAAGTTTGTCGAGTATGTACGGAAGCAACCGGCTGCAAACGGGATCGTCAATGGAATCGTAGAGAAGTGAGTGGGTGTGCAACTCTATAGATATGATGGATTGTCTTTAAACATGGTGGTGTAATTTAGAGGCTAGAAGTATTGCGTACTTTTTTCTTAGATGACATATGCTGTGGCTGGATTCCATGGGAGTTGAGTTCGGGGGTCAATGAAACCAGACATCACATGCTACGCTCGAGCACAGTAAAGAGTATGATACCGTATTATCTGTTGTATGATATGATGGTGGTGTAGGAATAAGCTGGAGGGTAGTCTACGTGAATATTGACTGCCCGGTGCCGGTGTTGGGGTTAGGTTAAGCTTCATTTGCAAATGCGGCTTAACCGGCGATCGCCGGTGACATCTGGCTTCCCCACTAAACCATCGGTCCTTCCCCCACCTCTCTCTCTTTTTCCCTCTCCCTTCCTTCCTCACCAAGAAACCTTTTCTTTCCTCTCTCTTCCGTCCTCATCAAACATCCATTGCTTTCCGACACACAACTCATCACCCAGATTATCTTCTCTTTCGTTCCAACTGTGATTACTACACTTCTAGAGCTGTTCTGGGTCTTGGTTGGACGTTACCTTGCATTGTATTGTGCGTGGACAAAATTAACCGAACATCGCCGGTGGGCATTGCAGCCATCGCTTCCGGACACCCTTTCACTACAAACTCCCCTGCAAAAATCATTTCAACCTAACTTATACTTCATAATATGGGTGCAGTTAAGGGAAAAAGAGTACTATTGCTTTTTAAGTGATTTGAGTTATAAGCCGTTTTAGTTAGCATGGCAACCATGTCCTTTTCAAGAAAAGTAGTAAATTATTTTTTTAACAAAGAAATTGAAATAACTGATCAACCAATAGAGTAAATATTATAAAAATATATGGTAAATAATGGCTATGGTTGTCTATATAATTCTATGTAAATAGGTTTTTTTTTTGTTGATATAGTCTGATCTCAAGTTTTGTTTTATCAGATTATGAAATCCAGATTTATGGTTTCTGTAAGCTCTCCAAAATGCAATATATTTAGATATTCTTCATAATAACTCAGGATTATACTCTTGAAAATATTTCAAAACTTGCTTATAGGTAGATCTTGAGGTAGGCTGTCATTCTATGTAAAAAAATATTTTGCCATAATTACAAAAATAATCATTACAGACCCAGCATTGCTTGAATTTTAAAATTAAATATATTTCAAGAAGCTGGGAAGATACTCTACCATATACTCTAGCCTCAGAGCCATTTATCTAGTTTTGTGGTTATTGGCAATTGTGATCCTTTTCCCTTCAATGCACCCATATCTTCTGTTTTTTTATTTTAAGAATAATGGCTTCTATTCTTTACAATGATCTCAAAAAAAAAGCTATTTCTTCTAGGCATCTCAGTGAATGGATAAGAGGGAAAGTGTATGATTTATATGAAAATAGCATCCCCTTAAGAGACATTTCCCACCTACTTAATATTCTTCTTACTACTGTTTATAGTATACTAGCAAGAGGAGATCAAGAGGAAGAAAAGAAGGAGAGTAGAGGAAGATATCCAGAGATTTTTAAGGCTCAGGATAAATTTATGGTTGAGAAAACTGTCAAAAATTGCTATAACAGCTATTAAGACTTTATCAAGAAAATTGCATCAGGTATCTTTAAAAAGACAATATAGTGCAGGCAACCAGAAAAAAGAATCTTAAAAAATAGGTGATATAGGAGAGGGTTCATCTTAATTACATCCTTGCTAAGAAGAGATTAAAATATGTGTTTACTCTTAGGTATGAGAATAAATAAAATATAGAGTAAGAAAGCCACAGCTTAAATAGCATGGAATTACATTACTGGAAATCCCTTCCTATAGACTAGATCTCAATCCAATTGAGAATATCTGCTCTTTGATTGAGGATAAGTTTTCTAAGCATTATCCTGACCTTCATCTTATAAAAGACTCCATGGATGTGGTCAAAAAGACAATTGAAGAGGCAATTACTCATTATTGGGATCTTCTTGATTCAATAGTTTTTGATATATAGGCAGGATCTATAGTGGATAGAATGGAAATAATTATCAAGGTTAATAGATGATATACTAAGTACTAATTACTGCTAAGAATTTTTTTAATTTTTTAATTTTTATTTGGTTGATGTGGGGGTGGTGAATGAATGGAGATTGTTATCACTGGACAAATTGTATGATTATTGGCATTGTAATTCTTCAGTTAATTTTATCCATACACGATATTAGCCATACATAGAGCTTCAGAGGGGACATACATTATAGTGTCTGGACTCCTATTCTGTGAGGTTCTGGTTTTCGCTAATCTGAAGTACAATTTGATAAGAGTGCAGAGGTTATTGAAAGAAGTAATTCTGTCCATATCCAGAGTATTTTTCTTCGGGTCGTATCACGGACTACACACTATATATATATATAAAGAGGGCAATACATTTCTAGAAGCCTTTCTATGGATGAAATTTACAGTGGCACAGCTAAATAATAAAATAAAGCAGCTAAGAAAGGAATTAGAGGAGTATAAGAGAGAATCAGAGGAGTAAAGGAAAGAACTACTAATACTATATCTGTTAAAGAGTATTGTGGCTGGTATTCATGATCACTTTGCCTTTTACCTATGAAAGGAGAACAAGCCTAGAATAGGAACTCAAGTAGCCAGCAATACAGGAAATGAGATTACTCATGAGAGTGATGTTGCTATAGACATTTGCCTTTTGGAGCATGAGCTAATAAGGTATAACAGAGCCTTTACTCTTCTATACAGCCTGAGTTGCCACCATGCTGTAAAGTAAATAGGTACACTAATGTTTCTATGATTCTTATTTGAATACTACTATTTCTGATAGAAAATTCCTTGGAATATAACCATATAGTCTTGGTCCTTAATAAAACAATGACTTTACTGGTAAATGACGATAAATACTGGAAAGTGCAAGCTGAGTCTGAAGAAATGGTATACTGCATCAGGAAACTGTCAGAGGATGGTCTCCCCGGATCCACTCTAATTCATACTTTTTCTAATTTTACCAAAAAGGTGGATCAAGTTGGACCAGACAGAGAAAGAGGACTATAACCTCTCATGCGGACCAGGAGGGTTGAAGTCCAGTTTTTACATTTTATGGACATGGACGAGAGGTCCTGGAGTCAAAGAACTGGCTGAGTTTTCGAAGAACATACAAGGCCATGACTGCTCTTGAAGGCTATATAGTACTATTATGCACTGACATTGGAAAAAGAAATTATAAAATAGTAAAGATAAGAATGTGAAGAAGGTTAGAGTCAGATGCACTGAGCGTTCCTGAGTGACGTACCATCAGTGCTGCATTTCATTCTTTGTGACCTTGGTATATCTTTTTCTTGTACTATTCTCCTCTTTTAATTCAACTGGTTGAAATAGCTGATTGTGAAAATTCTTCTCTATTGTCTTTATTGAGCTGAAGGGTAGATAAGCCATGAGCTGGAAAAATCCCTTTAGGAATAAGGAAACACTTTTTAGTTCTAGTTGTGCTAGGCCTTGTATATAACTTTCCTTCATGTACAATATATTTTTCTGAGGTGGGCTACTTGTAGTCATCTGTACAATTACTCAAAGATGCTTCTTGCTTAGTTTTCATACCTTGGCGGACTAACTGAGAGACCTCTGCATGGCCCAGTTAAGCGAGATATACTAGTACACAAGTGTAAGGGTATCTCACGTCCGGTAAAACAAGCCCTTAGCCCTGTCGCCTCCAGGGGAAAATACTTATTCCTGAAGGTTAATAGGGGTATTCCACGCCTGAGAAACTGTAAATAATTGTCACAAATGGTGACTAAGCAAGGAAAGATTTCACATGAGTAATAGTTGTTAGTCATTGGTTGGTTATCTTTTGCACTATAAGATTAGTTGACTCATAGGTTTCTACATGATTGTGCAGTAGCGCCTCATTGGTTATTAGTTATTGGATAAGTTAATTGGACATGACTCATGATTGTGGTCATGTTGTTTATGTATTTCGCACATGACTCATAGTTATGAGTCATGGGTTTTGCGCATGTGACCCATTCGGGCACATGACTTGTTTATTTCATTATAATTGGGTATCAGATTAGCGAACAGTGACTCGCAGGAGTCAGCTGATTGGTTTCACACTATGACTCACTTGAGTGATGAGATTGTGTGACTCATGGATATGAGTTACCAGGGTTAGGGTTGTGGGATGATCGCCTATATAAGGCTGCCTCAGACATAGTGTAACCGCCTCCTGAGTGGTGGTGGGAATCGATAGGGTAATGATACTATCTCTATACCAAAGCACGGTATCTAATGAGACGAAGTACTGGAGGCTTAGACTAGGTTGTTGTAACAGACTTCTTACTATATTGCTGTTAGGCTGTTACAATCCTCTCCTCTCCGGGTGATACTTGCAGCAGGTAACCGATAGTCTTCTAACGATCACTCCTCTTGGCCCAATAGCCGTTGCGATAGCTAAGTCCGTTGACTCCTATCTAGCAACGTCGAT
>Ga0307507_10004439_pt1 | contig 24899 bp, 23 predicted proteins | sample 7_EM_MG_FD_207223 | JGI IMG/M metagenome (GOLD analysis project Ga0307507, IMG submission 207223) | Populus trichocarpa ectomycorrhiza microbial communities from riparian zone in the Pacific Northwest, United States - 7_EM | ecosystem: Host-associated > Plants > Roots > Unclassified | place...
TGGTTAGGTTTATAAGATGCATATTTTACTATACTTGGTTCTAGAGTCACTATACCTTCCCCAATTGCTATTAACAAATACCAAAGCTGTTCATTTATCAACTACAAGATCTATGAGATCTTATTATTATTTTTAAACCATGATTTATATAGCTAGTTTCAATTTTCTTTACAATAATTATAAGTAAGAAGCTATTTCACACAGTTCAACATAAAGTGAGTATACAAGAGGCATTTTTTATTATTATTAAATAAAACTCCAGATTCTGATTCTCCATATTGCAAAGTACCTTCCAAACAATTTTCAAATCGGTAGCAGTACTATTTATTGAGATAAAAAAATATATACATTTCATTTTCCAGCGGTTGCCATGCACAGCCGCATAGCGGTAGCGAGCCGCTAAGCGGTGAATTACGTTAAGCAGACACTAGATATTTTAAACAGCGAAGACTGAACTAAAAGGACGGGTTGGAACAACTCATTCCCAATTGGGCAACTCGTAGGGAATAGCACCCGTGATACGAGGTAGGACTTCAGAGGACGACAGAAAAAGCTATAGCCGGTATCTTGGGTACGGCAGGGTCTTAGCTCAAACACAGGCGGGGTCTGTGAACTACCTTACATCTATCCGTTCCGGCTTCCCGGACCTCGAGATCATTGCGCTTTCTGGCTTCCCACTCCTCCAGTTCTTTGATGCTTTCAGTGTAACCACCTCCTGGGTGGTGGCTGGAATCGATAGGGTAAGGATACTATCTCTATAGCAAAGTCTGGTATCTAACGAGACTAAGTATCGGAGGCTTAGACTAAGTTGTTGCAACAAACTTCTTACTATATCACAACTACCAAGTAGTTCTTAATAGGTAAGCATGTTTGGTCTTATTGGATTCTCGAAGCGAACTGAAGAAGTATCTCTTCAACCAAGTATATTGAAAACTCTATCTGTCGTGTTTATGTTTGGTTTCGAGTATCATTTTTTGCTTAGTATGTTTTATTTATTGTGTCAAGGTATCATTTGATACTTGATGTGTTTTATGCAACGTTTCAAGTCTACCATTTTGGGAGTCTTTATGGTTATTGTTTACAAGGCTCTGCTTAGCCTGACAAGTGTCTTTAGGACCTGCTATTCGCCAGACTTAGAAAGAGCAGACTTCGACAGCCAGAATTTTCAATATACTTGGTTGAACAGTTACTTCTTCAGTTCGCTTCGAGAATCCAATAAGACCAAACATACTTAGCTATTAGGAACTACTTGGTAGTTGCGATATAGTAACAAGTTTGTTACAACAACTTAGTCTACATCAGCAAAAAATTATCCTGCTTCAGGTGCGCCGCTGTTGTGTCTGGATTCTAGGTACGGGTAATCTCGCGCCCGTGACGCCAAGTGTGTTCTGTGATGGGTCGCAGCGCTCTCTTGCGCCAGGTGCGTCAGGAGGCACCGTTGCCATCCACACTCACATCTTGAGGCTAGTAGCTACTGAACCTGACCTCCCGTGCTTCCGGACTCTGCGCACAACACCATCGCACCTCCTAATTCACGATTCATTCACCTCCCATTCAGAGTACCCCATGAAGACCCTCCCCTATCGCTTTGCTGCCATCTCTGCTACCTAGAAAGGGGGTAGCCTTGGCAAAAGTAATTGGGTTAGTGTGGGCGCCAGGTGAGAAAGCCACAGTACTCCTAATTTTAATTTTGCGCCAAAGATATTCAGCCTGAGGCTCCACACCTGAGTTCTATTTTCAGAACTTGATCTTTCAGAGAGCGAAAATGCCAGCTCACTTGAGTGTGAAAGCGAGTAATAGCTAGGACATTTTCTGGTGTGTGGTGGTTTCTCAGTACTTAGGTGTTGACGCGACGCGACTCCGCGCTTTCCCCTCATCTCACCACTTAACATTCACACCTTCTGGCCCAGCCTGAAGACTCCCCCACAGCCACTTCAGATATCCTAGGTTTGACTCCTGCATCATACTGGGCCCAATGCCAGCTACACATCACTATAGCATTCATCCCTATCTGACGATTGTTCCTGGTGTTACCGGTCTGGCGATCTCAGAATTCAATGGCAGATTCCTCTATAACCATTCAAGCTATCACGATTCTTTTTCCTGGAGCTTGTTGGGCTCGACGCCAGCTACACGCCGGTATAAAGAACGTCCCGGTCCGACCAGTACCCATGAAATCGCTGTCCTGTCTGGAGGGGATATTAGCAACCAAGCTGGCGATCTTTTACTTGATGGCAGATTACTCCACAACCACTCCTGCTATCGCAATTCTGTTTCCTGGAGGTTGTTGGGCTCGACGCCAGCTACACGCCGGTATAAGGTACGTCCCTGTGGCATCAAAACTCAGGAAATCGCTGTCTTATGTGGAGGAGGTGTTAGGTAGTAGCCCTGGCGAAACTTTACTCGATGGCGGATTACTCCACAACCGCTCGACGGATTCAAATTCTGTTTGCTGGACGTTGTTGGGCTCGACGCCAGCTACACGCCGGTATAAGATACGTCCCTGTGGCATCAAAGCCCAGGAAATCGCTCTGTTGTGTGGAGGGGGTGTTAGGTAGTAGCCCTGGCAGAATATTACTCGATGGCAGATTACTCCACCACCACTTGACCGATTTGAATTCTGTTTGCTGGACGTTGTTGGGCTCGACGCCAGCTACGCGCCGGTATAAGGTACATCTCTGTGGCATCAAAACCCATGATATCGCCGTCCTCTTTAGATACACTATGTTGGCGGAATTTCACTCGATGGCAGATTACTCCACGACCGTTTCACGGATTTCAATTCTGTTTGCTGGACGTTGTTGGGCTCGACGCCGGCTACACGCCGGTATAAGGTACGTCTCTGTCGCACCAATACTCAGGATTTCGCTGTCTTCTGTGGAGGGGGTGATTGGTATCATGATGGTGGAATTTCACTCGATGGCAGATTACTCCACAACCACTTGAGATATTCAGAATCTGTTTGCTGGACGTTGTTGGGCTCAACGCCAGCTATGTCCCGGTATAAGGTACGTCTCTGTGGCATCAAAACTCAGGATATCGCTGTGCACTGTGGAGATACCATGCTGGGGGAATTTTACTTGATGGCAGTTTACTCCACGACCGCTTGACGGATTCGGGTTCTGTTTGCTGGACGTTGTTGGGCTCGACGCCAGCTACACGCCGGTATAGGATATGTCTCTGTGGGATCAAAACTCAGTAAATCGCTGTCTTCTATAGAGGGGTTGTCTATAGGGTTTGCCCGGGGAAGCCATAGGAAGGTGACGCCTGTATTTAGATCACTTAGGTAGACTAGTAGAATTACAAATATAATAGAAGACGATTATAATAGACTTTTTACAATCTTCCAGTGTTGTGACCTAGGTCAGAGCGGGTAAAGGGAGGACCCTTGACTTATCTCCTGAAGATGTGGTGTTGCGCCAGGTGCATTCAGAAGAATCAGGTGTTGCGCCAGGTGCGTTCAAGGAGATTGGGTGTTGCGCCAGGTGCGGTCAGGAAGAGGAGGTGTTGCGCCAGGTGCGCCCTGAGTTCCTGGAAAGTTGTGGTTGCGTCCTGATTCACGATTGACGTTATATGCGCCTGGTGCGCCAGACGCATTAGGCGCACTGGGCACTAAGTATTATTTTTGCTGATGTAAGCCTCCGTTACTTAGTCTCGTTATATACCCCACTTTGGTATAGAGATAGTATCGTTACCCTATCGATTCCCACCACCACCCAGGAAGCGGTTACAATGGCATTGTACTTGTCAGAAAAAGGGACAAATATCTCCCTTATATCAACAATCTGATATGACTTCATGCACTATGCAACACTTAGCTATATAAGAAACAAGTACTATCATATTATCAAAAACTCAGATAGTTGCATATTTCTGAACCACTATTCTGTTTCACACATATAGGACTTGCAATTGGCTTTATTTTATGGATTACAGTGAAGGGCACTTGGGAACATTGGGGTGTGGGTGAATATTGTATCATTTGTTAGGGGTGTTAAAATTAAAAAGGGAACATTAAATATATGAATTCGCTTTCAGTTGAACAATAAATCTTTGCAGCATGGTGCGTGAAGGTGAAAAGAATTAGCTTATTATTCTGTTCACACAATCATTAAAATTTATTTCTGAATTGGCAATAGCTGCTATTGTTTAACTAATATTAGATTGAAATTCCTATACGCAAGCCACAACTTGAGTGCTAGCTTTTCTGGCTCTAAAGACAAATAATTGGGGGTTTGGCTTTTCTAATTGGCAGGTTATTCTTTGTATAAGCAGGGCGACCTTTTCCCCTTCTCATGCCATATCCCAAGTCTCCTGTATTGAGGCACACGACATTAGTTTTGTTCCTTCCACAAAGAATGAGCTCAGCACACCCCGCTTGTGGAACCTACAAAACTTAGGCCCGGTAACTTCGTAGGGCTTAGTACTACTTGTTATCTAGAGCACAGTGCATATTCTAAGTAGAAAGCAATATACCATATTCGATAAAGTGTTAGATAATCTTGCAGGGTCCGATCGACGCCAGCTTGGACTATCTAGAACGTGTCTCACCACCTCGGCCATTGTTTAAATTTTGGCGAATTCATCTTCTTCGCCCCCTCCTGTGGGCTCGGTTGCCACAGTTTCACTTTACAGGCAGCTTCAATCCCACTTTTACCAGAATACCGGATTGCGAGTGGGGAAGAAAAGAAATTCAAAAAACTGTTTGTGATGACGATCGAACTGGTGACCGACTGGTAAATATATAATTACAGTCGGGTATGCTATAAACTAACAATTCAAGTCATTTAAACAGAGTCATTGGACATTGTAACTTACTCGCGTACAGTTATTTTCAGTGTTCCCAACGGGCCACTCCGGAAATCGCCTAGGCCGGTATAGGCCGAAATCGATGGGCCTGTGAAAGCCTATCCGGCCTGATAGACGCCTATAGGCCCAGAGATTAGTGCTGGGAACAGATCTCTTTAAGGCTATCTTGATTCCCTCGCCGCTTTCAACTTCCGTGTTGTCGATATTTTTCAACAATTAATTTAATTAATTAACCACTATATCTCTATTATTTTTGCTGATAAAGTGAAATTGGTCTTGTATTTTCAATGCTATTTAGTAATCGGAGAACATTAACTGTAAACCTTTGGTACGGACACTACATGGCGGCTTTCCAAGAGCAGGCCCGCCTAGGCTAGGCTCCGGCCTTACAAAGCCTATAGGCTCTGGCCAGGCCAGGCCCCAGAGAATTCCCACAGGCCAGGCCAGGCTTTGTTGCAGCCTGGCCGGCCTGGCCTGTTGGGAATGCTGTTTATTTTTTCATTTGAAAATCCCCAAATTTCGAGTCGCATATAAATTACCTCCGTAGACTTTTTTCCTTTCTCAAATTATGAAGGAATCCACCAATTATGTGTTCTAGGAGGCGAATAGTTGCTGCAAATAGCCATGGAGGGGTACGGTACTTAAGATCCTACGAGGCTACACCAATGCCAACCCCGGATTAGGCAATTGCCCCACAGACTGATGTGGTGAGCATCAGCCAGCGCTATTTGGGTTCAAATAGGATTTTTATCCTGGTTTTGTCTTGAAATCGCAATAATCGTGAGTTTCACCCCAGCTATATCGTAGTATTATACTCGAACGTACCGTGTGGTAATCAAATCTCTTAGCATACTATAATACCTGCTGTGACGGGATACTTGGGCGAGGGGAAGAATTGGGGGAGCACAGAGGGGGGGGGGTAGACGTCTGCGGAAGGAGTGAAATACAGTGCGGAATTACCTGAAATATAATATTATAGAAAAGTAATTTTACTCGAGTATATACGATTTCAGTTTAACAAAATATTAATAATATAATAAATACATCGAACGAATACTTCAGGCAGCGTTGCTTCAGTTTCTTCCGCATATTCTCAACACAAACTTTAAAATTAAAAGTATTGACACTATTAATCAATCCCATATACTGGAAGGCCACTCTGAAGGAAGTTTTTGGTCACAGGGGAGAACCGGTTGTGTATGATAATGATTGCCTTATTGAATATCACCGTGGAGCATCTTTTTCTTCAATAATTTCCAAGTCTTTATAGTCCTGCGCACAGTGCCCCTGTCCCAGGAGCCCCTTTCTACATTATGACTACAGCATCAGGCAAACTTTGAAAAGGAAAAGAGAAAGAAAAAAGCCAAAAAAAAGGCGGGGTAAGGAAAGCGAGAAGGATATGGGCACACAGCAATCCTACTGTGCTCGAGTACTGGGATGGTTTACCTCTCATGAGGACTTTGGTGCAAACATTCGGAGATTGTGAGTGACACAGTGATAGACGATAGGGCAAAGAGAATTCACACGGAACTTAGGCACTTTGTAGGAAGGAAGGAAGGAAGGAAAGGAGGAAAGATATGAAAATGTGGCTTCCACCGCTTGCATTTAACTTAGACAGAAATTATTTATAGACACCGCTATATTCCCAAATTTCTTCTGCCTTCACACTTTCATCTTCACGGGATCCGCCCTTGTCTTCTGCTTGGAGTGCAGCTTGAATCATAAGGAAATTCAACAGTTTCAGCTTTCCTCACGTTCGACCGCAACGGCAACGCCTTTACCGTCACCAATAGAACAAACTCTTTCTTTTTTCAGTTTCTTCAATTCTTTCATCTTCATTATTTGGTTCACAGAGATCAAAAATAACTTATCCTACTAGAGTTGATTCTTTTTTTTCTTTACCCACCCTGTCTTTCTTGTCAAGAATATTTCCCCGCGATTCGCCCCATCGGATAGATAACCAACTCAACAACCCCCTCCCCCCGCAAAGACCTAAGAGAATGGCAAATAACCCCCTAACTCGGTTGAACTAAAAAGGACTTTGATGCTACTGGGTCCCTGGGAGCGATCAGCCCGCTGGCAAGAGTGGTAGACTATCTTCCGGCTTACCGGGGTATTTGATTCCTTCGATTCTGGATGGAAGCGGGCGGGCCAATAATATCTCAAAAAGTCAGGGCTTGCGGCGCCGGTAAGAAACAAAAATTTGCTACGATTTCGAGGAAGGAAATTTAACTTCTGTGAGGTGCAAGACATTGAAATTAGAGTTTCCCGTCAATAGGACTCTGCAGATTATCCTGGACGAACGCAGAGTATGTCATTCACCCATCACCAGTTGTGGGCTTCATCAAGAATATGAAAATGGGAGTGGGAAAAAAGAAATCAAAAGAGAGGAATACAAGAGTGCTGGAAGAGCAGAGATGAGGTGATGAGGCAAAACAGAGTGGAAAATAAATCCTATTATTTGGGGAAATAATAAAGCTGATTCTAAATTGATCATAGATGGAAGTACCTTATGCACGATGATATTACATAACTCCACCGTGCTGTCGAAGACCTGCTATAGATCAATAGCGTGCGCCCTTTGACAGTATATTCGTACACAATAGATTCTCAGGTTTCGTTGGCTAGTTCGGCCGCCGACGGGGAGCGATAGCCAACCTTAGAGAGGTACAGCGACGGCATCACAAGTTATCTAGATCGCAATCTGGAAAATGTCAAGTGGAGAAGCATGAAGGACACTGACTGGGTTGGTGTGAGAGGTGACAAACCTTCAAGGCCTTAGAGCTATCCTTCCCGTCAGACAGCAGAATACTTCCGAGTCGGGTGATCACATTATTTCTTCCGGGCACAACATTAAGCAGACTGTAGCTAAGGCACTATCCATAATTTATTATCCAATGTAACTTGGGAGATTCTACCGTTTGAATTCAATTCCAAACCTCTGCACATGTTGCGGATAGTTTGCCACTTAACCTGGGTGTGGGGGGAAATGATTCCACTCTTTCATTTTCTGCTCAATAGGTTTGTTATTTCTTTCCTTATCCCCCCCCTCCCGCCGAGAATACCTAAAATCAGGGTTTATCACCAAGGCTAATTCTATCGCAGATTCAGGGATTCTCTCAATCACTATCTCTTTCATGTCGCCCTTAACCATAGAACTCTGGAGGCTGCCCATGTTTATTCATGTTTTCTAACCGCTGCGATATTCACTGCCATCACTACATCTCTCCAAACGCCACCTCCTCCTCCCGAATCTAGGTCGAGAGTTTCTCTGCCTCGTTTCTTCATCCGTGTTCGACCCTTTTCGTCGGATGGACGACTTCCGCCCATTCTGCATCCGAGTCTTCTGGCTGAAGGAACTTTCGGGGAAGCTCTCTAGTCATGGTGTTCGGGTTGTAACCGACACGGGAATCCACCAAACCTTGTGGTGGATTTAGGGGAGTCGTTGATTCGAGATTCGTTGATTGGCCTCTCCCATTATGGATCGATACAATGATGGCATTCACAACAGGCTTTCTGCTCAAGGCCACTACCCGATGGAAAGGCGTTGTATTTTCCTCCCTCGCGCTGACATAGGTATGGACACAGGTCGGCATGGCGATGGAGCTATTGGAAGAAAAACAAGCCGGGGAGCAGCACATCATTCAGCAAGTATCCGTCCGTCTCGGAGCGATGATTAATAAGTGTGTCGAGTTTTCCTACCCCTGCTGCCCCTTGGACGATTCCCGTTTCTGGGGTAGCACCCTTCAATCTAATCACAATAGTCATTCCCCCGCTCACATCCTCGCACTCAGGACTATCCTCATATACATGCAAGAATGATATCCTTAGCAGCAGCAACATCGACACCAACAACAGCAACAGCAGCAACAACCTCCACTTCGCCAAGTTCCAGTCCATAGTTCCGGTCAACCCCGGTATCCGCAAGTGCAAATCTACCACGCTAGGCTTCAAGGATCATCAGTGCCCCTCGATCAACATTGGAACGTACGATTTCCTATCCCCTCAACTACCGAACTAGGGTACTTGATGACTAGATGACCACTTCCCTTGTTGGCTTTCCTGTTTTATGTACAGAGTGGCATCCCCCCCCTTTTTTCCTATACTTGTACATCTTATCGTCTTCTCGGCGTCCCTGGTATATAATCTGTATTAGATTTTTCTATTGTTTCCTCCGGTGTCTTCCCGTCAGTATGTTTTCTTTTTTATGGTTATTCGTTGGTAAGGTAGTGCGTAGTGAGAGGGCGGGGAAAGCTTCAGCGGTAGTGGCTAGCGGGCGGGGTTTTTTGTGGAGTTGCGCAGCATGTTATTATGTTATTACGTTGTTTTTGCACTTTCATGATTCTAGTAGCTCTTGTTCAAACAGAGGGGGCGAGTGGTTTATCACTTATGTATTGCTACTTTCTATTCAATTCCTTTCACCACATACCATTCTACTCAAACTCAAAGGCAGACAAGCCACCGGCAGAATCGCAGCTTATCTTTTTGGTTTTTTTTGGTTTTATTCCTTGCCTTTATTTCAATTCCTTCTTCTCCTTTCCTCCTTGACTCTTCCTCTCTCTCTTCCTCTCTCCCTCCCTTCCCTGCCTCCCTTCCCTTCGACCCTCCACCAATCACAAGGTTGTACATATGTATTACAGTGCCGGAGAGCAAAGAAACCCACGAGCAACCGTGTAATTCCCGGAGTAGAATCTTGTTGGAGGATGCGCCTTCGCACAAGAGGAAGGCCGATGTCACGGGCGATATATTCTGTGTCATGGCGTGGTACGGCACTATACGTACAGGGGTCCGTCCGGTCCAGGTCATGTCAAGGGCTTTTTTATAGTATCCGTAACTTTGGTACTAATTTTGGTACGGCAATTGAGCCAGGACTTTTTCGTTTGAGTAGCTGAAGTGACACCGTCCCTTAGCCCCCCCCCTCGAACCCCCAAAGCGCGGGAACAAACGAGCGCAGCCGTGCTAGATCCATCCTCACCATCACACTAGTTGACAAAATTGTCATTTTGTAAAAAGCGAATCCCCAAAACCATCCAACCGGCAGTCACAGACATTGTAGTGACATTGCCGGAGCTGCTCTAGTTGATAGCCAATGTAGAATCTTAGCCTTCTCATCCATACATGTGGTGCTATCGCTATCAGTAATTTTAAAACTGTAAGACCCGTGGACAAAAACCAACGGGATGAATCCAGCAGCTTTAAATACACTATAACGAAAACAGACACCCCTTAACTCAGGTCTAAATACCTCCAATAGCGTCCCTCACTATAATGAAGCCACTCTCACATCTGCCCGGTCGATGATTTCTAACCTTGCTGAAAATAAGCAAGGTTTTTAACTTGTATTTGTTGTTATCATACATAATTGACACTTGGGGTCGAATGATCATCCATGAATCGGATCAAAGTATTGTTGTGTGTGGAGAGAAAAGAGATGTTCGTTGATGGCTGATCGTATAGTACTGGGAGGAAGCGATATGTAGGATACATACATCCCCACACAACCAATAGTTGACCTAAACCCCAACACAAGAAACCCTAGTCGTGGGTAGCCGTACATATCAAACAAGTATTACAGTAGAAAAAAAGAGTAGTCAAGAAACAAAGTCGGATGGGTTTCATTATCTTCCAGAGGCAATGCAAGAACTAAGGTGAAATAATTTCCAAATGATTACCATAATAATTATAAACTAAAACTCTGAGGATTTTCTATCGAAAAAAATAAGCAAGACTATTTCAACAAACACAAGCCCAGCAAGCAAGCAAGCCTCGTAATATGCCGGCCCGGGCCGTAAATTCTTAAGCCCGGTCCAACCCCTGCCCAAACGACTGCTGGCTGGCCCGACCCGAACCTGACCTGACCCAAAACAGCCCGTGCCACCCGAACAGCCCAAACTATTCAAGAGCAAGGGATCAATCCTATTCTATTTAAAGACGTCAATTATTTTAACTTTAGTAAACATGCGAAATGTCGCTTAGGGTATCGAGTAGAATTTGAGAGGAAGTTCCTGGAGAGGTACGGTATTATAGGAAAAAAGAGAGTTCGCTAATATAGTATCATCTTCAAGGTCCGACATAATTGAAGAAGTAAAGATGGTTCGAGTTGTCAAGGCTTGCGATATTCCCATATCTTGGAGTTCAATCTAAATTTGTTTAAAATAATGGAGACACACCACCCGTCCGGGTATGATATCTTGGAGAAGAATATTCCCCGACAGAGATGAGATGTGAAGAATCAAAGTCAGGCTGCATGACTTGGATGAAAAGGGGTAGTTAAAAATATGAGGCTGAAAATTTCTCAACAGAAATGCTAGATTAGGGATGACTCAAGTCCTGGGGTTTCACAGCACTTTGGGAAGATATGAGTGATATCGTGAGATTTGATAAATATAAGTAATAATTCTTCGGGCTTTCTTTCGGGCTCTTTCGGGTTACCCGGGTTTGCTACTTGGGCGACCCCACCCGGCCTAAACTGTTTAATGTCTAGCTCGGCCCAACCCGACCAGGTCTAAGCCCGTGCCGGCCCAATCAGCCCGGGCCCAATTGCGAGGCTTGATCCAAATACAGCTATCTCTATTACTTAATTTTCTATTAACGAATAGCATTTCCCTTTTCAAGGTTGAACAGATTGGGGACAGAGTGGTTAATTCCAAAATAATATAGAAAATGCATATCTGAGTTGCTACTGATTAAAGTTGTGGGATTGTTGTCTCATGGGAGTTCTAACATTGAAGCAGTCAAGCTGAATGAGAAAGAATGAGAGATCATGGGGTGGGAAATAACATAGTACGAGTAGCTCGTAAAACCTTTCAGTGTTATGTAACAGATATTGAAGTTACAAAATCACAGGTTGTTATTGAAACTAGTAAAAACAAAGAGTACGTACTAAAAAACCCTTATGGTAAAAGAATAATAATTGTTTCCATTGCGTGAAGTACTGGGGAAGCTACCATAACAACAGCATACAACATAGTTTATACCGGCATCCCATTTTATTTGATCACTAGGCTAACCAGACTGAACTCCACTCGTAGGAAAGTACACAACAAGTAACGGTTAAAGTGAGGTATGAGAAAAGGAAAGCGGTAAAGGTAGGGAAAAGGAGAGAAAGGAAACTGAGAAACCCAACCCTCAAGTGAACTAGCCATAGCCTATCCTTATCACACCCAACAACCCGCCTTATAATAAAGAAGTGTTGTAAAACGACAGAAGGGGAGAAGAAAAGAACGCCAGACACTGGCAGATCAAGTTATTTGAAGTCAACACTGGTACTTCGAAAGAAACATGAAGGTTTTTTCAAAAACAAATTTCCCTTTCCCTTTTATCCAAGCGCTGGGTTGAGGTGGGCATGCTTGAATCGTTTACTGCTGTGAAGGACCTTCATGATAAAGGAAATTGGCGTGACATAAGTTATATCGGAGGAGTTATTAGTACCAGAACCACCAGTAATAATACCCCCAATACGGCCATATGCATCAGCGACACAGGCTCCCGAATCCCCCTTGGCAGAGAAAGCCCCGGAGTTCTTATCAGTCGAAATAACAGGCCACTCGCGAGACTCTTGGTACTGGCCCTTAAAATATTTCCGGGTATACGAAGATACACATTGTGCCCGGCCAATAGTTGTACCTGTCATGGCCCCATTCTTGAAGACAATCAAACAAGGGTCGGCATTTGCATCAATCATTGGCGGCTTAGTTAGGGCGCTTTCAGGAACCTGGCCTTTGAGCTTAAGGAGACGGCTAGGGGGGAATTTGAAGGAAGTAGAACTAGTATGATGGAGATAGACCTTGTTCATAAATTCCTGACGGGAGTACTTGTTGCCTATATTGATCGTATTCCCAAGGTAGTTTTTGCCATCCAGTATTCCAGGGTCGATCTTGATTATGGCGAGATCCAAGGTATAATCACCAGGTAGGGTTGAAAGTCTGATAGGTGGAGCCCAGGTGAGCTCGCCCAAAACGCGCTGATTCTCCTGAGTCCAGTGTGTGGCAATTTCATAGTGTAAGGCATTAAGTGCGTCCAACCCTTTCTCTGCTGCCTTCAAATCCTTCTGAGCCTCCTCAAATTCACCCACAGACATAGTATCTTCCATGCCCTTGACGGCCTCCATTCTCTCTTTGGCATCAGTTATGGCGAACCTTTGGCCACTAATTTCGTAATCAATCGCCGTGACTTTGTTGTCAAACGCAACCTTACCCAGGACCAGAATATCTTGACGTGCCTTCGCATTGTTCTCGCGGTAGTATTCCTGGTTGTTGCAATTGTCATTGTTGGTGTCAACAGGGAGGACAACATGGCGTGCAGTCAGAAGGTAGATGTTGTTATCTTCACCGCCAGCGCTAAGATAGAAACCCCCAGTTCCCTCTGCCCAGGATGTATCCTTGGCTGAGATGGGAATGCCAAGGGTGGCGGTATATGGGTCCTGAGCGGTAAAGGTTGCATTAGATAATGGGACAGGATTAAGCAACCTGTTGCCGCCATAGGTCATTACACGAGATTCCCGGATTTCGACATAGCAGTCCTGGATACTGCTACTCTCAATCAAAGTCTGGCAGCTCATGGCAACTTCGCTCCCCCTCTTGAAGCTCAGTGCACCAAACTCAACTCCTATCCAGACAATGGCTGGGCCTGAGGGCTCTCCAACATTGGCAATATGAACTAAGTCCAGAGTAGTCCAGTTGACAGACATTGCGCCAAGGGAACGACAAAGCTGACTGGCAAGACCATTGTCCCACACAGTGGTGATGTGGTGGGACGCCAGATATCGGAGTTCTTTGGGGATAGAGTAAGCTTCAGGCCCAGATGGTTCCTGAATGGGGTTGGGTCTGGTGGTAGCGATAAGCGGTGGCTGTGACGACAAGCCCTTATAGTATCCCTTTGATATGGCCTTGGTTACCATAAAGGCTGGTGTAGCGATGGGGTTTGACATCATGAGAGATTCAGTGTCAAAAGAAAGGTTGGTAGAAGTATCTCTGCCTGATGAAATAAGAGACCTAGGACAGTGGAGGAATTTAACCCCAGCTTCTCTTTTCGTACACTCTGCAAGAGGATCGTGTAATGGACTGGGTAAACTAAATTAAAACACGGCAAATACATATTAGTATTTGAAATGAGTAAAAGAGAGGAAACAAGAAAGAAAAATGCACAGGCGACAAACAAAGAGGAGTCAGGAAAAGCCATATGGTAGCTGTGAGAGATAGGTGGAACTCCACACTGGTTTCCCTCTCCCACAGCCTGGAGGGCAAGAGCGAGGAGAGAAGGGTCCACTGAAAGAAAAAGGGCGAACAAACATTAGTATGGGGAAACTGTGCAAGAGCGAAAAATAAACGCACTGGCAATAAACCAAGACGAGATGAGATTAGCAATTGAGCCTAACTTATAGTCCAGTAGTGGAGGTAGCGGGGAGAAAAGGTTAATGGGGGCCGGGGCAAAGGGAAGGGGAATCGTGCAACGAGAGATCAAGAGGGTCTGATAATGAAGGGCAAGAAGGGAAAGGACAGAGTGTGGTGGGTTAAGACTTGAGGAAATTCCTCTTCCACTAATCATAGTGGCCAAGCCTCTGTTGGGAAAAACCCACTCCAATAGCAGTCTTTCCATTAGCTCTGTGCACTGATCGGTTGCACTCTAGACTAGAGTTAATGGCTCTCAGCAGCAACAGCAAAGATCTGGCCTCCTACATGAACTATGATAGAATAATCTAAGGCGAAAAAATGTATCCCGATCGAGGCGGGAATCTGGCTTGGCTGTGACGCCCGCTTCTTGGTGATATCGTACCGGTACTCCCAAGAAGCCTCAAAATATATTGAATTTGCCTTTACCGCATTCCTACCGCAACTTTAGAAGCTAAAGTCATTGCTATCCTGGCTCTACCAAAAAAAATCCCCTGGACATAAATTCTTTTAGACAGCACTGGATCCTCATATTTCTTCCGCCTTCACACTTTCATCTTCACAGGATCCGTCCTTATCCTCTGCTTGGAGTTCCATTTGACTCGTAAAGCAATTCAACACTTCCCGCTTTCTCCACCTTCGACGGCAATGGCAACGCCTTTACCAGCAGCACAAACTCTTTCTTCTTTCAGTTCTTACAATTTTTTCATTTTCATTATTTGGTTCACAGAGATCAACAATAACTTATTCCACTACAGTTGATTCTTTTTTTCTTTACCCACCCCGTCTTTCTCGCGAAGAATACTTTCCCGCAATTCAACGCATCGAATAGATAACCAGCTCAACCCCCCCCTCCCGCAAAGACCTAGGGGAATGGCACGCAACCCCCCGAAGCGGTGGAATTAGGGAGGACTTTAATGATACTGGCAGCTCGGGAGTGGATTCACCCGCTAGAAAGAGTGGTAGACTATCTACCGGCCTACCTAGTTATTTGATACCTTCAATTCCCGATGGAAGCAGGTGGGCCCCACCGATATCTAATAAATTCAGGGCTTGCGCAGCCGGTAAGAAAAGAAATTCACTATAATTAAAGTTTTGAGGATGGAAATTCAACCTGTGTGAGGTGCAAGAAATTAAAAGAAATTAAAATTGGAGTTTCTCGTCATTAGGACTCTGCAGATTATCCTGGACGAACGCAGAGCATCGCTAAAGTTAGTTGTGGGCTTCACTAAGAATATGAATATGAGAGTGGGAAACAAAATCAAAAGAGAGGAATTCAATTCGAAACCTCTGCACATGTCGCGGATATTTTGCTATATAACTAGTGTGTGGGGGGAAATGATTCCACTCTTTCATTTTCTGCTCAATAGGTTTGTTATTTCTTTCCTTATATTTTTCCTGTCACCGAGAATATCTAACACCAGGGTTTATCATCAAGGCTAATTCTATCGCGGATTCAGGGATTCTCTCAATCACTATCTCTTTGATGTCGCCCTGACCCATAGCACTCTGGAGGCTTCCCATGTTTATTCATGTTTTCTAACCGCTGCGATATTCACTACCATCACTACATCTCTCACAACACCACCACCTCCTCCCGAATTTAGGTCGAGAGTTTCTCCGCCTCGTTTCTTCATCCGTGTTCGACCCTTGTCGTCAGATGGATAACTTCCGGGCATTCTGCATCCCAGTCTTCTTGCCGAATGAACTTTCCGGGAACATCTCTGGTCATGGTGTTCCGATTGCAACCGACACGGGAATCTACCAGATCTTGTGGTGGTTCTAGAGGAGTCGTCAATTCGAGATTTGTTGATTGGCCTCCCATTATGTATCGATACAATGATGGCATTCACAACAGGCTTTCTGCTCCAGGCCACTGCCCGATGGAAAGGTATTGTATTTTCCTCTCTCGCGCCAACATAGGTATGACACAGGTCGGCATAGCGATGGAGCCATTGGAAGAAAAACTAGCCGGGGAGCAGCACATCATGCAGCAAGTATCTGTCAGCCTCGGAAAGATTCTAAATAAGTGTGTCGAGTTTTCCTGCCCCTGCTGCCCCTTGGACGGTTTCCGTTTCTCGGGTACTACCCTTCAATCTAATCACAATAGTCATTCCCCCGCTCACATCCTCACACTCAGGACTATCCTGGTATACATGCAAAAATGATATCAATAGCAGCAACATCGACACCAACAGCAAGAGCAGCAACAGCCGCCACCTCGACAAAATCCAGTCCATAGTTCCGGTCAACCGCGGTATCCCCAAGTGCCAATCTACGACGTTGGGCTCCAAGGATCATCAGTGCCCCTCGATCCACATTGGAACGTACGATTTCCTATCCCTTCAACTACTCAACTAGTGTACTTGAGACTAGATGACCACTTCCCTTGTTGCCTTTCCTGTTTTATGCGCAGAGTGTCATCCCCCTTTTTTCTTTCTATACTTGTACATCCTATTATCTTCTCGGCTTCCCTGGTATATAATCTGTATTAGAGTTTTTGTATTGCTTCCTCCTGTGTCTTTGTGTCAGCATGTTTCCTTTTTTTTTTTGGTTATTTGTTGTTAAGGTAGCGTGTGGTGAGAGGGCGGGGAAAGCTTCAGCGGTAGTGGCTAGCGGGCGGGGGTTTTCGTGTAGTTGCGCAGCATGTTATTATGTTATTACATTGTTTTTGCACTTTCGGGATTCTAGTAGCTCTTGTCCAAACGGAGGGGGGGCGAGTAGTGATGGGCACGATCATGCTCAATCATAAATTTTTGGTGTGCTCGAGCACGATTCATGCTCGAGCATGGGCTAAATTTTCTGCTCGAGCATGATCGTGCCCATCATTAGGGGCGAGTGGTTTAACACTTATGTATTGCTACTTTCTTTTCAATTCCTTTCACCACATATCATTCTACTCAAGCTCAAAGGCAGACAAGCCACCGGCAGAATGGCAGCTTATTTTTTTGGCTCTTTTTTGGCTTTTATTTCTTGCCTTTATTTCTATTCCTCCCCCCTTTCCCCCTTCACACATCCTCTCTGTCTTCCTCCCCTCCTGTATCCCTTCCCTTGGATCCTCTGCCAATCGCAAGGTTGTACATATGTATTACAGTGCCGGAGAACAAAGAAACCCGCGAGCACTAGCAGTGTTCTGAACAGTCCGGGGGGCCCACCGGGGGACGGCGGGGATATTTCCAAGAGGACGGGACCGCTAGCCGTAGTCCGGTGTAGGGCAAATTACTCGGGGGACGGTCGGGCCCTACACGCTAGGCCATTCTGGGTGTAGTGAGACACACATGACATCGGCAACTTATGCGGGCGCCAGGGGAGATGGCAGGACGGCCGGAATTGCGCGGGGACTACAGGGTATCAGAAGACGGTAGGGCGTGGGTAAGGACGGTGGGGGGGGACACAGACGGCAGGTATTTACCAAGACGGCGGGGCATGTGTTGACAAAAGTGAGGGGGACTACAGGGGACGGCCGGGGATGGGTAATGACGGCCTGGGCTGAGTAGGGACGGCCGGGGACGACAGACAAAGCACGAGTGACAAATGATGATGCGCTGTAACCGAGATAATAAATGATATTCCCACAAGAAAAAGAACAATGTTAAATAGCCTATCAAGTGCTGTAAGTGTCAAGATAAGACAGAATAGATTATTCCGCTTCAAGCTTTATTATTCTTCAAATACTTCACTAAGCTGGTTGCCTTTGAGGGGCTGCGGGATAGGCAGGTTGAGTTGGCTTACCTCGGGATTGTAATGCTGTTTGGTGGTCATATACCTGGACAGGTGGTTTACTCGAGTACATAAAATAGATTGAATGCCTTAACTCTAGCGGTAATGTCGCAACAAAGCCAAATGACTGATCAACCGAAGTTGACATGCAGCCCAATACCCGGGATTTTCCGGTGGAATTGACGGGAAACTCATTTGACTCGCTTGGATCTGGATCCTGGCCCTACGGGGCCCCGTAGGGCGTCCGGCCCCAACCCCATTTTCCATAGTCCGTCCATGGACTCGAAAAAAGACGGACTACCCCTGGCGGTCCGTCCGGTTCTACCTCCAGGACGGACGGACTGGACAGTTCGGAACACTGAGCACCCGTGGAGTTCCCCGAATAGAATCTTGTTGGAGCGTGCGCCTTTGCGCACGAGGAAGGCCAATGTCACGGGCGATACATACTGTATCATGGCGTGGTACCACACTGTACGTGTAGGGGTCCGTCTGGTCCAGATCATGTCCGAGGTTTTATTGTAGTATCCGTGACTTTTGTGCTAATTTTGGTACAGCAATTGAGCCAGGACTTTTTCGTTTGGGTAGCTGAAATGATATTGGTTTGCAACCTTTTCTCTCTCAAACCCCCCAAGCGCTAGAACAAATGAGTATAGACGTGCTAGATCCAACCTCACCATCACACTAGTCGACAAAATTGTCTTTCTGTAAAAGCGAATCCCCAAAACCATCCAACCGGCGGTTACACACATTGTGGTGACATTGCCGGGGCTGCTCTAGTGATACCCAAGGTAGAATCTTAGCCTTCTCATCCACACATGTGGCGCTGTAGCTATCGGGAATTCTAAAACTGTGGTTGTAGTTTCTGATGGTATCAGCGGGGTGGGGATTAGTTGAACGATCTACCTTGCATCATAGGAAATGTGGTAGGCTGAAAATGAAGGCGGAAAAGTCAGCAGCTGTGGATATAATATTTCCGACCCGAGGTTTGGAGAAACCAATCTTAGACTATATAATACTTCCACTCATAATAGTTTTAATTTCTGTAATGCCTGTGGACAAACAACGGGATGAATTCGGCAGCTTTAAATACACCACGACTAAAACAGGCACTCCTTAACTCAGGTCTAAATGCCTCCAATAGAGTCCCTAACCATAATGAAGCCACTCTCATAGCTACCTGATCGATGATTTCTAACTTTACTGAAAATAAGCAAGTTTTTTAAGTTGTATTTGTTACATAATTGACACTTGGGGTCGAGTGATCATCCATGAATAGGATAAAAGTATCGCAGTATTGTAGGAAACAAAGTATTGAAGAAAGAAAGTGGGATGGGTTTCATTGTGTTCCGAAAACAAAGCAAACACTAAGGTGAATTATTTCCTAACGATTATTATAATAGAAACTGAATTTGAGGATTTTCTATAGGACAAAATACGCAGGACTAGTTCAACAAACACAATCCCAGCAAGGGAAAATCAAATTAAATTCACTTAGATTTGTCTTTTCAGACTACTAGGCCTAAGAGAAACTATGATCAATTACTAAGAACACAAATAACGGAACCTGATCTTAAGATATCATATGTGCAAGTCCAACCGACCTATCGGTACGGTCTAAGAGGGTGACTGTAGAGTAGGTTCCTACAGTCCTCTGCCGATCGGTAACTCCAGAACGGTGCCTGCAGTTCTCACCCGTCATTTGCAGTCTCCACCCATCATCTGCAGTCCCTACCCATCATGCGCAGTCCTCGCCAATTACCTGTAGGGGGCACCGGTTACCTGCAGGCACACCTGTCACCCTCTTAGGCCTAGCCTCTTATCTGAAGTTACCAGGCAAAATGCGCCGCCTAAGCAATAGTGCCCACCCGTCCGTCTCAAGCAGGCATCCGAATGGACACCAAAATACCCGTCCGTCCCGGGGGCCCTTTCAACTACTGCTGTTTGTCGAGTCCAGACCTGATGACCTATTGACTGGACGCTTGGCAACACTGTAAAAACTATAAACACGATTCGACTCGCATAGTACTTAGTAGAACACCTCTACAAGATGTGAGATGTATCATGCGGTGGGACCTCCGATAATTCTAGCAGGCAGGAAGTAGCACAAAGCTGGAAATAAGGGGAGGATGGAAAAAGGGGGAGGATCTTGGCACACGGGGCAGCCAGACGCAACTGGGAAAATCGAGTGATATTTCATGATGGCAAAGAGGAAAGGAAAATTTGCGTTGAACTTCGATATGATGTATAAAGAATTGAGTAGAGTGTATAAATTTAAATAGCAGTTCGCCGCCGGTGTTTTTCTGGATTCATCCATTGTTGAATTCAGCTCACTCGTTGGCTAGGTATTTTGCTTAGAAAGTTCCACAGTGGCGATCTTCCCTCTGACTATCATGGTTTTTATGCTCCTAAATACTACTAGCAGCACCTTTGGACTTTCACACAAAATAAACAGACAGGAGGGCAGGAACAGAAACAGCTGAACTATGCCTAAGAAAAATGAAAGAGGCATCCCTGGTTTGGTTATTTTTAATAATATTATATGATTAACCAGAATATTACCATTGCTCATCTCCAATATGAAACCAAGCTCTCCCTTGGTACGCTTCATTCTATACTACCTGGAGTATACTAGAATTCTACTACAAAATCCACATTTTGAAGCCTGGACCAAACTATCACCTAACCGGTGTTCCCAACGGGGCAGTCCGTCCGTCCTGAAGGTAGACCGCGGTGAACGGCGTTAAGCGGTCCCGTCCGGTCTTTTTCAAAACTTGCCCTGCAACCCGAAGCCAAACTCCAAGGACTATTTCCCCCGTGAACCATGTTTCATGCCTGAGAAGACATTCCAATTAACTCCGTAAGCAATCTCTCCCCGGTGCGTAATTACTTATCTAATCCTATATTTCCCAACACCCCCAAGTCTAGGAATAAGAAAATTACAAGTTGGGTATGCAATGGTGCGAGAAGGTGAAAATAGTGAGCTCGTCAGCCTAGTTTATGCCATGAGCAACTTGCAAATGATAAGAGTCGAACTCTCAATTATTTGTCTTCAAGTTAGGAGCCAGAGAGACGAGAAGTCAAGCTTTGGCATGTCTATATGAATGAATTTTTTACACCTATTTATCTACCAGATAGTATCCGCTTTCTTTTGATTCCATGAGATGAATTTCAGCATCTACTCGAAGGGGGTGCAAGGAAGTGCTGTTGATAGGGTTCATACATAGTCCCCCATAGTCACCCATAGTCACCCGCCATCACCTGCAGTCACCCGCCATCACCCACAGTCGTCCGCAGTCACCCGTAGTCCCAAGCAGTCCCCCACGCTAAAATATCTTACCTTGCGGGGCCAGCTGTCCCCCACAATGACCGCGGGCCTGAGGTTTCGACGACGGGTGTGGACCGCATTTTGCCGTCCTGTCCCGTCTTGGGCTCTTGGAAGTCCTCCCCTCGGGCCCCTATGGGGGCCCCAGACTGTTGAGAACACTGCTCCTGACCTCTTAAAGTCAGCTAACTAAAGTCTAGTAAGAAGACGATAAAGATTTCTGCATTCTTGCAAAAACAGTCCTGAAGAACAAGCTCTTATAATTGTTATGATTCACCGGCGCTCTCCGGAGACGATTCCTACACCTCTACCTATTAGAACATGCGACAATACTGGGGGATTCACTGTAGTCACGGACTCGGTGAAGAATGTGAAGTAAGGGGTAATAGGGGTAAAGGAACACCAAAGCAGGGAAGCAGAGTAGCGAAAGAAATGTAAGTCAATGGCGGAATAAAGTACAGAAATCGTGTGATAATGTACAAGAGATGTACTGAAGAGTGGGCAATGATTCAAGTATCAAAAAGGGCACCTCCGGCCATAATCTTATGTAGAGCAGGTCAACGAATAACAAGTCTCCCGTTGATATACTCATTTTATTTCTTGTACGCTTCTCTTTGAACCAGTGCCCATTTCCCTTCATAATTTTCACAATAATCTCAAACTTGACAAGTAACAGCTATACCCTCAGCCTGACCTACCCGGGCGGCTGAGCTTCATATATAGGTCATTGCACGATTGCCGAGATCCCAACTCTTTCTAAGTCTCCCCTTAGCTTCGCAATGATTATAATATGTAGTTGTAATGTGATCGACCATATACCTGCTGAGGACAGGTTCTTCCAATCGTGGTAGCGCCCATGGCCAATCCCACTTTCTATTGCTTCTTCGTGTGTAGAAAATCGGTCCACCTCTATCGTTATAACCTTCAATCCATATTTGGCAAGGGCTGCAAGTAGGCTGCGATAGACCAATATAACTGAATGGTGGAATATCGTGTGATCGATCAGTGATAGCCTCAGGCGAGGTAGTTATACTTGCCCTTCCAACAGCGTCTAGCTCTCCGTTCAGACCATGTTGCCTACTTGGTTGACCTTTCGCTCTCTTTTCTGATATAGGATTCCCGCTCCTTCTCCTTGCTAACCTTGATGTCTGGACAAAGTGTTGAATCAATGAACATTCACAATGTAATGTAGCCTCTGTGTTTGCCAACATATTGCTTGCGCACTTGGCCTCTTTTTCTACCCATTTACCTCTGAGAGAAAGGTGGGAGGGTACTATTGTCCTAATTATCTTCTCCCACTGCTTCTCAGTCTGAGGCAAAGCTACTCTTCTTTTAGGTTGTGGGGTAACAGTAGTAATGGAAAGCTGACATTGGAGGGTAGCATGTAAACGCGGTGAGTGAGCAAATCCAATCAAGCGCTGCAAGTTCCGGTGTTGGCTGGTCAATTTCTGCAAGGTCTCACTCAGGTTGAAAGTGATTTTTTTCTTATCATTGCTGTCTAAAAAGAAATTAGCATATATATTAACTTACCTATGTCAACCTTTATATATGAAAACTTACCAACTTGACTAACAAGAAAAATGCAGAAGAGGCGATTCTCAGGCTCTTCAGTTAACTTGTAAACATGATAGGTTGCTACCTCGAACAAAGAATAAAGGGTTTCCCAGTAGTTATAGCCTTGGCGGGCACATTTCTTTGGGGTAATATTGTGGAATGCACCCTCTAGCATGCGAAATGCTAGGTCAAGATCTCGCTCAGAGCCGACAAGTTCTGTCTTCCTTGATGCATAAAAGCATTTCATAAACTTTGCAAGGTCAGGCCACCACTTGTCCACTTGGTGTTGGATTTTGGCCCTAGTATAAAGATGAATGTGGCGAAAGAGACTAATTTTACTGTCCGATCCGACACCTTCTGGCATAATAGGAAAAACCCGGCGGTAATCCTTCTGCTCTCCTGGTCTACCAGGCGCTACTCTATTTGCTTTGAACAAAAGAGACAACGCTGCCAGCATACTCCACACCTCATTCAAGTAGGCTGGTAGATCCTTCTTCACATGGCGGTTCTCTGCAATGGTCAAGCATATCTTCTCCTCTTGTATTTGCAATTGTATACCTATAGCAACCACCTGTCCCTCAGGCTCTGATACACAGAGAGTAGCAAGCGCATCAAGAATTTGTGCTGTTTGGTCTTCTAGACCACCAAAGCCAAGTAGGCCACCAGTGTAGTTGTCTTGGCTTCCTGTCACAACATGCATAAGAGCAACCAAATCGTTTGGCTTAAGAAGATGATTCATGCTCGAATTTGGAGAGAGAAATGGTGTCCGAGGTATTTGTATGATAATCAATAAATCGTGATAGTGTAACGTGGTTGGAGCGAGATGAAGCAGCCTTAATGGCTGTGAGTTTGGCGGGTAGGTAAGAGGTAATCGATGGGAATATGGAGGATCGAAGGGTGGAATGAATTGTAAAAGAAAAAAAAGCCAGTAATGCGAAAGTAGAAGCCAAGCAGGTTATAATAAGGAACACTCGTATGCTATAGAAAGAAATACTTCAAACATTATCGGTCGGGGCAGAGTTGTGGGTAAAATCAAAAGTTTTGTGAAGAGGTGACTGCTAGTGGGAATTGATGTCAAGGTAGATGTTATGTGTCCTTTTGTACCAATATTAAAAAATAATATATAGGAGAATATGTTATTCGATGTATTAGGAAAAATTAGTATACACTCAACCCACCCCCACCCACCTACTCCACCAATCCTGTCCTACTGGACTTGAACATCCTCGATAAACCAAGTGGAAAACCAGTCTTGCGGAGGCATCTCACCTTCTTTTGAACAGACTTGTTATTTAGTGACCTACTCTAACTCAGGCTGTGGTCGGAGGAGACTCTTCAATTACATGAATCAATGCCACCACTTCCGGGAGTCTTCTGAAAATAATCACTTTTTCATATCATTGGTTTACCCCTCGTTCCCCGCTTTGCTACCCCGTTTTGATATACCTTTTACCCCTCACTTCGCATCCTTCACTGAGTACCTGACTCCGGTAAATCGTCCGATCTTCTTCTCGCATGTTCTAACAGGTAGGGCGTGTAGGGGTTGTCTCCAAGAGAGCGCCGGTGATTAACAACAGGAAACTCAAATACTCCCAAGACATTCCTACTGAAATGGTGTAATGTATTTCACAACATAGCGAGCGCCCGTCATAGCGAGCAATATGCAGGTTTGAGCGATGCAATTGGTTGAACGTCGGTTAGAATTAGAATAGTGGCTGGTATTTGTGAGGATGGCTCGCTATGACGGGCGCTCTCTATGACGTGGAATACGTTAAGCCGTAGTCATTTCTGGATCGGATCTACCTTAATACAAAACTCCCCTACACCGAAAAGCTTTACCGACACTGCTTGCTCCCCACATGTCTGCCTTCAGACTTTCATCTTCAAGTGATCCGCCCTTATCCTCTGCATGGAGTTCCGCTTGAATCCTAAAGCGATTCAGCCCTTCCCGAATTAACGGCAATGGCAACGCGTTTACCCACAGTACAACCTCTTTTTTCTTTCAGTTTTTTAAATTGTTTTCTCATTATCATTACACTGTTCACAGAGATCAACTATATTCCACTGTCGATTTTATTTTTCTTTTCCGAGCCCATCTTTCTTAT
>Ga0307507_10004440_pt1 | contig 24886 bp, 18 predicted proteins | sample 7_EM_MG_FD_207223 | JGI IMG/M metagenome (GOLD analysis project Ga0307507, IMG submission 207223) | Populus trichocarpa ectomycorrhiza microbial communities from riparian zone in the Pacific Northwest, United States - 7_EM | ecosystem: Host-associated > Plants > Roots > Unclassified | place...
ATTTATTTTTTACAGCGGACTGAGCATCGTCGAGCAAGCCGCAAAGCCGAGTGAACGAACACGGGACCCCACACACGTGTCATAGTCGCGGAGGTGATACAGTCCCAGTGCACAGTACAGCGCAGCACAGTAAGCTTGGAGAGCTTGTGCACCATAAGCATCATGGGGCCTCACTCGCTTACCTTTTCTCCTCTTGCTCTGGCTAGTTGCTCCGTAGCTAAATTTATTACCGAAGTATCGGCTGTTGCCAGAACCCAGTAGACTATTGCCCACTTGCGAACGAAATAATAGCCGCGACGCTAGGCGTTTTTACCCCACCTCGTCCCATTCGCGCAGAGATTACGTAAAGCACTCGTAACCATGCATGGCGAAACGGGTTTATAGGACTTGGAATCTCCAAGTTCATTTTCTACCTTAAATGCTAGATGCTGTTACCCTCGTGAAGTTTATGTTGGAGATAGTGAAAGAGGCAGAGTAAAGAGAGAGAGGAGACAACAGGAAACCATGAGGAGGGGGGTTAAAAAGATGTTTTATTTATATACAGCCGAAAAAAAAAAACTAAATACTCGAGTAGTGAGCCACAAATTAAAACTAAGTATGGGCACCCCCGTACGGAAGGATCTGAAGCAAAAGCGTGAAGAAAAAAAGAAAAAAAATGCTTGGATGGCTTAAACCGACCCAATTCTCAAGAGCTGTCTTGATATAGGACGATATTAACCAACCTCTGCTCCACAGACTCTCTGTTTTTCTACTGAAAGAAACAAATAACAAAACCCAGACGCCGCCGTTAATCCTAGGAAATTATATGAACTCAGCTTGGCCATAACTGCGCCATAGTTCATGAAAGGTCGAAACCACGTTACTCCACCCTTGGCACCTCCCCGTTGACCACACCATTCACCACGCCATTGGCCATACCATTGGCCATACTATTCACCAGCCCTTTCGACTTAGATCCATCCTTGTTCTTGCCCTCGGGTGTAGAAAGGGGCTTGATGGCATCCCCTGTAGCATCGTTGGTTTGTGGTTTCTCGACAGCCATAGAGTTCGTGATACTCGTTTTTGTAACCTCGTTTCCGTCACTGATGTTCTGCTTTACGCTCGCCCTTAGCATTTGTGCAAATAACGCCTTTGCTATTACCTCCACGTCGAAATTCTGTTTGTCTATCTGCAAGCCGCCGCCTTCTAAAACCGTGCCCTGTAGCCCCTTTTGTCGGGGTGGGGTAACAGAGAGCTGCCCCTTCTCTTCGACTCCATTTGGTTTAGTGGCATTCCTCACAACCTTTTTCTTATCACCCTTGGATCTAGACCCCCGGCCGCCCTTGGAATCAGTCGCTGCGACAAGCTTACCCTTTAGCCATTCAGGGAGCTGCTCCAAAGCGAATCTAGGCGCTCGTTTGTAAGACATAAGAAACCCTTGGATTTCCGCTGGGGTGAACTTGTTCTCCGGTATCATGTCCGCGAATTTCTCAGAGAGTTGGCGAATGGTTGACCTGTACTGCTCCTCCCTTTCCTCGCTACTTTTTTCTGTTGACGACAGCAATGGCTCATCCTCCCCGCCAAATACTTCCTCCTCCTCTTCAACAGTGACCGAATCGATTCCATCAACACTAGAGTAAAGTTCCCTAAAGATCTCTGCCAATGTGGCCTTGCAAGCATAGCCAAATTCAATCTGCATGTCGACTCTGCCTGGGCGAATGAGAGCTGGGTCTAGCCGCTCTCTGTGGTTGGTAGTCATAATCAAAATCCTCCCTTCATGACTTGCAACGCCGTCAATAGCATTCAGAAGCCCTGAAAAACTAACAGACATTCTTGGTTGTCTTGGGGGAGACGATGGAAGGGAATTGTCTCCTCCAGATCTGTTAGATTTCTTGTCCTTTCCGTCCTTTGACTTGCTTTTCGAAGTTCGTGATTCGTCATCGGAGCTGGCCTCCTCATCTTCCGAGGAGTCCCAATCAGAATCATCGACCAGGTCGTGTCTGCTGGTGCGTTGTACACCGGCGCAGTCAATATCCTCCAAAAGGACAATGCATTTCCGCGGCAGGCCAACAAAGAGCATGGTAAGTGTCTCATCCGTAAGACTTCCGGTAGATAAACTCAAGATATAGAGAGGAACTTTGAGTTCCCCGGCGAGAGCAAGGCTCAAACTTGTCTTCCCCGTACCAGGAGGTCCATAGAACAAGTATCCACGGCGGTATGGCAAGTCGCGTTGGGCATACCAGCGAGCAGTTACCGGGTTCAAATACTCCTTAACATCACGAAGGAGGTGAGATTTAGAGCCCTGGGGCATGATGACTGTAGAGATATCACGCGAAGGTCGATGACGGCCTTGGTCCCAGTTCTTTTGAGCGAATGGTGTAGGCGAAAGTGTATATACCATGGTTTTCCTTGACTGTGCCTGGAGGTACTCCTTCCGCGCTTCAGCGAGGAGCTCGCGAAGAAGGGTTGGCGAACGACCGATGGTGGTCAATACCTGTCAGACATATTAATGAGCTGAAAGAAATCATATGAAAGTGCGGGGTGATTACTTACCATAGTTTCGTCTGGAATATCACCCGTGTAATACGACAGATCCAATTTACGATTAATGATGATTAAATTTTTCTTATACCAGAAGTGTAAAAACCCTATAGATATTCAGTCAGCAAAATGTTCCTCTCTTTTTTCTTTCCTAGGACAAGCCGGGCTCGGGTGAAAGGGAATACGGCACTGGCTCCACAAAGCGTTGCTAGCGCCAAACCAACCATCCATGCTCATGATGGTAGGACATGGCAATATTCTTGATATATAGAGAACTTAGCTGAGCGCAAGGGAGGGGATGGTGGCGGCGAGGTGGGGAGAACAAAAAGGAAAAAGAAATGTAGTGCAAAATGGACTAAAATTGCAATTGCCTCATGACATAAGTCCGGGGTTCCGGTTATAGCATCGCTACAGTAGTACTCGCCCCAAGCAAGGAGTACCCTAGCATTGAGGACATAATTCTGTTTGCACGCACAGATACGCACGGATCATTGGCGATATATTTTCTAATCCCTGTGTTCGGGATACTTCTTGGCTTGGGACGAGCAGGAGGGCCCCCGATGAGGAATGGGAAAGAGAGATGAAAAAAAAGAAGTGACATGATTTGAGCACATGATCTGCACGAGAAGGGAATTTTTTGCTCAAACAGAATCACTAATCCAAGCGGATAGTGTGAACACCGCCTCGGCTGTGCTGACAGCATTCCCGGGAGAGGGTGGGAAATATCTTTTGTAGGAAAAGTAAAGAAGCGCATTTCACGTACCAGGAGCGGGTGTATACTTGAGCTTTGGGCCCAACCTATCCTCTTCAGCGCATCCACCGCCTTCATCACCGTCAACTTCTTCATCGTCATCGTCCTCGTTTCTACCTGCACCGTCTCCAAACGGGCCGTACGAGCTGTACCTTCGAACAGCATGGCTCATGGGGTTCTTCCTGCTAGTGACACAGAAAAGCCTGCAATCCGTAGAGATACGATTGACTGCCAGCCAGCGCATGACATACAGGTAGGTTACATCTGATGAGTGGATGGTTGCCGAAGAAACCAGGTTGGCTGATATGAAACGTGTGAGGGTCGTGAGGGAAGATATGGAATAGGTGAAAAAGGAAAAAAGAGAGGTCAGGAGCGTAAGTGACATTCCTAGAGTGACTGTGGTGGGCAAGAGACAAATTAGAAATAAGATTATCAAAAATGAGAAAGAAATACGGAGTAAGATAGTCAAAACAACTGAGACACAAAACCAGTCAATCATTGGGGGGGGGGGGAACAGCGAGCTTGGGGATAGCTCTAAAGGCCTGAGTAAGCAGCTAGGAACTAGAGCTTTGGCCAACCAACGAGCCCAGCAGCGGGGAACTCCGCATAGTGACTTGGGGAAAAAATGCAGCACCAAAAACCATCTGGAACAATAGCCCAAAGATATCGAGGGAACGCGATAAAAAAAGATTGACAAAAGCCTCTGAATAAAACGAAAGATAAACTTGCCCAACAAACTTGTATCCATCCCCAGCTTGAGGAAAAGCTTCTGTACAACATCAAACCCTGGAATCGCAGTGATATCAAACATACCACCCCCAACAGCAGGAGCAGCAGATCCCAAGACGCGCGCAGTTGCACTAAGATTTTCCATCTCGGCTACTATAGTTTCCGTCCAAGTAGCCAGAACACGAACAATAGCTTCCTTCGACGTGTCCCGGGAGACAGGAGCTCTAGAACAGGAGCAATTGTGGAAATTATTTAGATCGAGTCAAAGTCTGCCCTGCTGAATTTAGGGGAAACAGTGGGCGGAGGACGGCCAATAAGCAGTAAGAGGGTGTATGATAGTGCCTGGAGGGACAAGCGAGGCGGCCTCAATTCTGAGGAATTGAAGTGAAATCAAGATGTTCCCGGCGGGGGAGGTGTCTCTTTATCATTAAAATCCCTGCGGAAAGGGGGGCATCAGAGCCGCACTTGGTCGCCGTAAGTGCTCCCTGGCTCTACATATTACAGTACAATATAGATAGAGGAGGGGAGTACAAGGTAGGTACATTACACACTACACGCTCACGCGCATGCTTCCACGACCAAGAGGTTACTAGTACACACCAGGAGAAGGTGCTCCACCATCGTAACCAGGAGTGGCAGGCACTACAATACCAACAACACTTACTGGATGTGCCAGGAAGGGTTCCTCGACGCCATCACCCCTCCCCCCCCTCCCCCCACCCCTCGCCCTCACCGAGCTGAAGTCGAAGGCAACTGAGGTTCAACACTACCCAGTTACGTGGACCACTACGGTACATCCGTCCGAGACTATCTCCAAACATCGACGGATAATTCAATGCATTGTGTTGTCTGACCGACACTGTTTTGTCTGAGTCGTCTTGCAACTTCCTGGCTGACGGGTCCTCTCAGATCGATGACAATAGTCCCATATTGCCTACAAGTCCTCTACTTCTCACTGCATCTTGCCCACTTTCTTTGCTAGCCCCGGGTGGCACAGATTCTACAGAAAGGCAGGAGGCATTCTATTCCAAGTTTCCTAAAGATTGCGAAAGAGAGCCTAAAGCTCCCTGAGTTTATTTCTTTCAGAACTTGATTGCGCAAGAGCGTGCCGAAAGTTTCGCTTTGAAGAATCAGATATACTCTCAATTCTCGAGCTCAGTGGCTGGCCAAGCGCTAATTAAACAGGGCTCTGAAAAAAAAAATGAAAATGAAAAAAAAAAGAGGATTTACAACCTTTCGCCTAGCGAGTTCCCCTCGCAACCCTCAGAAAACCTACCACCGGTACATGTATTATACAATGTCACACCTACAGCACTCGAGTATCGCCATTCACAACCCTCCCGGGCTGACAACCCAGATCTGTACGAGTTGTTTTGAGGGGGAGCGAGAGAGCCAGCCCATCGCTGCACTTGGTCACACAGCAGCTTTTTTTTTCTTTTTCCTTTTCTTCTTTTTCCTTTCTTTTTTTCTTCCTTTTCCCTCCCTTCCCTCATTTTGCGGCCTGGGTTTGATGCAGCACTCGAGTACCTGGGTCTGCAAGCACCACAGCCGCCAGCCTGCCTACGGTGCTGTATGCGCTTGGTTTTGGCCATCATGTGTAGTATGTCATACGCTTAGCCAATACCGGTACTAGAGAGCACCGTAATATTAACCTGTGGCTAAATCTCGTAAGTGTACCGGTACTGCACACCAGCGGAGTAACGCAAACAAAAGAGAATAGGTCGCTTCATCACTTTTTCTCCCTCCCTATTGGTGATCCTGTCATCACCGCCATCCGGCTGTGGGGTTCAACCGAACCCGGTCCCTTCTCCCCCACTACCGATACCCTACCGTATCCCCATCCCCGCCACCGAACCGCGTATCACTCTTGAAGAGGAAAGAAACAAAGCAATAAAACGCAGCATGGCATGACACCAGCATGCTGAGATTCTTCGCAGAGGCAAGAAATTGCATCTCAATAAGGTTTCTATTTTCAGGTGCGCCGCTGCGCTTCCTAATGCCGCTAAGCCTTAACGGTATTACATACCGGCCTGGGTGCAACCGATCAGGGGCAAGAAAGCCAGGCACATAGCTGAATCGAATGTAGAATGACGGAATCTGGATTAAGGGACGCATTGTACGGTACCGTACTTTCTTTTTCCGCAGGTCTGCAGGAAGGCAAGCTTTTTGTGGCGAATTACCCTTTTAATAGATTTTCTAGGGACGAACAAACCCTCCTTCAACCTCTAGCAATTGCTACACAAGGGGAGATCTTCGTCATCATCTCAAGCTATAGTAGACATAAATAGCTATATATCATATTAGATTGGAGCTGAGTCCACCGGTTATCATTCTCTTAAGGGGTATGTCCTTCGATCTACTTGATATTACCTCTTACCGTATGTGGATGCGATATCGGGATCTACGGTACCAGCCACAGTCACGACAACACTTAACACGATGGGTGCTGGTGGTCGACCGCTGCACCGTGGCGTGCCCGAACTTTCCTCGCCCTCCGTAACTTCAAGTATCACCAAATTCCCTTTTACTCCGGGCGCTCACGCTATCAGGCCATAAGACGCCAACTAGCCAGGTAGGCTGGGCTCTCCTGAATTGTTGTGCTGCCTCCCACTGAGCCCCTCTGGGATTCGTTATTTCTGCGTGAGATAGTGATCAAGGCCCGTGATGGCGTTCGCCTATATCTTAGAAGGCGGGCAACCCCAATTACCCTATCTGCAGTATCTGCTTGACAGTACATGCGGGAACTGCCTGGATGGAAGGGATTGCTGCGCAAAGCCAAGCAAAATCATCTTTCAAGGGTGAAGATACATGTAGTTTCGAAGAGAGAGGATGCCTAGGCTACCGGAACTGTGGAAAAAAGACCAAAAAATTAAAGTAGATCCTTGTATATACTAGCATGCGTCTCGTCCATCCGTGCTTTAGCTTTTCGGCACTTTCATCGCTCCCTCCCTCACTCCCTTCACATGCCAAGGAATATAGTATTTCCCCACAAAAAGCTATCATAAATACCATGTCGAGACTTACTCGGGTGTGAGGTTAGTGACGGGACGGACAAGGATTCAAGCCGTCAAACCATCTTGCCCTTCCCCGCACTGTTCCTACCTACCGATATTAAATCATTTGTTACCACTATCCATCCCATCACTAGCCTCCATATCCGGGCGCGACAATCCCGCAACTTAATAAACTTTCCCAAACACACCCGTACCTCCTCCTGAGGTAGATAGAGAAAGAGGAGCGATATGCAAACAAAGAAGGTTTAGTGAGATGTCGTCAAGTTGGAGCCTCAATCTTGTCTCCCCCATTTACATGAGCGCTATACTGGGATGGATCGCTTCACAGGCGCAGGTCTGTTGGGCCAATTATTCCCAATTGATTCCGGCGCATTGAGACCAGATGCCATGGCTTATCTAACAAGGCGATGTATAGTACGCCGCTCAAGTACAGTACCCCCGAGTACAGTACTTTAGACCAGGGAAAGAGGGGTGGAAATATTGTGGGCTTTACTTGTATTACAGAAAGTGCGGGCATAGCGCCAAAGCTCCCCCATCCCCTCCTTCTGAATCAGGACCACTTCCCTCACCCTCCACTTCTCCGGGGAATCCGGGTCCCCTTCCTGAGCTAGGGGAGGTCTGATACCCTTGCTAAGGGTAGGATGGATGTTATGAGCACTGCCTGACACGGGCTGGTGGGGGTGATGATCTTAAGTTCCGTTTTTCTCACTTTCACTCTCACTCACTATATTACCGGTACTCTATGATAGTGGTTCACCCAGGGGCTAAATCTGGTGTTTATTGTGCCAGGTGCCACCTGAGCTAAAATCTCGTAGTTACCTTGATGTGCAGTGCAGAGCAGCACACTACAGGGCAGCCGAGCGGAACACGATAAGGTATATAAAGTAAAAAGGGAATAAAGTACAATAAAAATAAATGAATGATGTTCCGAATTGTGAATCGTAAGAAAAGTGAAAGTGTTTGAATAAAAGAAGAGTGTGAGTTGTAAAGATTTTTAAGTGATAGAACATAACTAAAATATTCATTAATGTAATTATCCTAAGTTTTCCCTCATCTTTTATACTAAGTATTTCCACCTCATAGATATCTGTACCAACCACTGAACTCAGCCATCCCACAACATTCCATCCAGTCCACTCCATTCCATCAGATCCATTCCATTCCTCCTATCTGCACAACTCCGAATCCATACATTCCATTCCAGAGGTTATCCGGAAGTATACCAGCCATTCCTTACAAGAGTATAATACGCAGACAAAGAAGGGGAGCGAACCTTCGGCCAGTTTACCATAATGGCCCCTTTTGTCGGTTCCTGGTCTGCTCGGGCACTGTGCTAGGGTGGGGACCCGTTAACCGGAACAGGCAGGGATATATTTGGCTGATTAACTCAAATAACTGTTCCATGACTTCCTGTCGGACCCTGGACAAGGATTGCAGGGATTGGCTACTGGTGCAACAGTTGCGTCAATGCCTTTTGCGAAAACACCTCGAGCAAACTTTCGCGTCGCCACGCACGTAACAACCAAACGCACTCGCTCGCAGCAGGCAAGAAGTACCCGAAAACAGAGATCGTGAATTTGTAAGGGCGCTCAGATAGGCACGGATTTTTGCCCTGGAGCACTCGAGTACGAGTACATTTTGTGAAACCCTTTTGGGCACTTCTTGCCTGTGGTGCTGTACCTTCCTGGAGCGCCGACATCACGTCATAAGTACTGTACAAGACAGTACAGTAAGGTACTGTCATAGTAGGCGACAACAATAATTTCTTCACCGCTACCCTCAAAAAAATATATCAAAGCGAAACTAAGTTGACGAATTGGATTTTTGTAATCTTTGATCTGATATATTAAGAAAAGCACCCAAAACGAAACAAGGAAGCGAGAAGCCCTGGTTCGATGGACATTATTGCTACCTAAGCCGTGGATTAGTTGGCGTTTGCACGCTTAACGGTAGTTGCATCTCACCAAACTCAACCTTGAGACCCTCTCCCTTAACAAGCCATGCCAAGGTCAAGAGAAAGCAGGTGGTAGGGAGGAATTTGGGGGGGGGGGGGTTGGAGCAAGGGGAAAGAAGGAGAAAGCGGGGTTTGAAACTTGCGCTCTTCCCGCGATGGTTTCATTTTCGTTTTCTTTATTGAGCCTAAAACTCCTGCCCCCGGGCATGAAATGCAGGTGGGTAGGTGGCGGTAGGCAGAGGTCGCGACGATCAAGGCATGGACAGAGTGACAGCCCTACGGTACTTGCGCTTTGACCTGCTGCAGTGCATGCCTAGGAGCTAATACTCGAGTAGTTACGTTAATTATCATCGGTGTCACCTGTCATCAAACTACCGAACAATCACGTGTACTGTAACTTCACGCCTCTTCAACGACAGTGGTGAACTGTTTCTGAGTTACTCCGTGATGGTCAACCTCTCTCGGCGAGGAGCCGATTTCTGCTCCTCCCACTTCCCTGGTAGGAGGACCCCGCAAGTTACTACCCGCTACTTGCGGTAGACTGCTATTTGTGCGTGTGTACCCGCGGCGGGGAGGGCAAATCGGCAGGTTCAACGGATGCCTCTGTGAATTGATCCATGAACAAGGCGGTGGGAAAAACTAGGCCTCATGCGGGGATCACCACCAGCTCCTACAAGAAATTTTACCCTTACCATGGGTTTCGCCCTGGGGATCTTTCTGGTTAGGATACCGCAGTTCTGTGGGCTTACTCGCTTAAGCTTCGGTATCCAGAGATGTGGTTGCTATTTATATGTAATACTCGCCACTTTTTAAGAGAAAGGGTAGAGCTTTTAGTGAGTGAATTTGTAGCTTCATTTTCGCAAAGTTCCAATCTTGCTTGGGTGGTGGTTGGAATTTTAACCACAACCGTAAATTATCATTGACCACACCTTATCACATCTCAATTCCCCGCATTCGAGTAGGTATCTAGCGGTTTTTGATTTGCTCATGTCCTTTATGCGATAATCTTTTACCAAACCCCTGCTCAGCTTCCTGCCGTATTCTCCGAAGCGAATCTTTCCTTCGTTCAGCATATTATGCCGGCAACAAGTATCATAAACCTTGTCTATAAAATAGCTTATAGCACAATAGTGTTTCGAGTGGCACAGTAACTTAAGCCCTATAAGGCCGGACAAAGCAAGACATAGCGGACGCTAGTTTTTCCCTCCACTAACTAAAATGGTGTAAAAAGCCCTACCACCACCTGAAACCCCCCGTTGAACAAGCCACCACTGCCGCGACTACAGTACCGTGAGCACCATCTACTATCCCCTTCGTCTCCGGATCATTCTCTCTCCCTTCGACCCGGGTAGCCATAGCACTCGTTACCCAAGTCTGCGCTGCCGTTAGACTAGAAGTCATACCGGTACAAGTGCTCGAGTACAACATCATAGCTAGCCTTAATCGCTATAGAACTCTGTAGCCTAGCAGGAACTGCAAGGGAGGCACTCAGTTAAATCCGGACTCGCCCAAAAAAGGAAAGGAGAAGACTGAAAAAGCCCTCAACAAGGACAGAAGGGAATGTAGACGGACATATCATACAGAGCCGCGTGCCACCCTGTGTCTGCTAGCCGCATTCATATTGCTACGAGTAAGGAAGATGGCAAGGGTTCAATTTCTGTTTTGTTTCTAATCCCTGGATACGGCTTTCTCCATCCTTAACCCAAATACCTTTTCCTCCCTGCACTCCTTGGAGATCATCCTTGATCGCGGGTCAACTGCAAAGTGCTATTAGTCAGTTGGAATAACTGATTCTTTTTTGTGCAGGGATGTACCACTGAAACTGCAAGTATACAGCGGGGTACTTTTCCTAAGCAAGGAAAATCCTGAAATACGAGTGGTGAATTTGTGATATGCACGGATTTTTTGCTATATAAAAGTACCACGGGAATCCCTGTCTCCGGATACTTTTTGCCTGGGACAAGTAGGGCGGGGAAGAGAATACTGCAGCAAAAAAGAAAAAGAAAAAAAGTGAAGCCATCATACCTTGCATACCGTACGGAAAACTAACAACCCGGCAGTCACTTTTCATACTTGCATTTTGTTCGCTTTCTTTTGTTTGCTGAGCCTCACGGTTACGGTTATCATGCTAGTATACACTTTCATAGATGTCGTTCGTGTTCCTCTTTCATCAAGCAGAGAGGAAAAAAAAGAGTGTGTGAGAGGGGCGGCCGATGCGACTGAATCTTCGTCTATTTCTGCTGATCCCATACAATTATCTGCAGAGACAAGGGTTATTTTTTCGGGCTTTTAATGACCCCCGCGAGTAATATATGATATTTTAGGGGTGGGGAGTTGAGCCCTCGACGTGTCTTATCTATGTGTCTTTTCTCTTTTCTTGTACAGGTTATCCTTGATCAGGGAGGGGGGGGGGAGCTTCTCTTTCATCCTGGTATGGTGCCGGTTTCTGACTTGCATATATGTTTGTGAAATACACGCCACGAGGGCGGGGATTAAGGTAAATATACAAGGCTGGAGGAGGTTTCACTTCGCCAGTACCATAGAGTAAGGTAGGGTATTAGTAAAAGCACCGGGAACGCGGGCATGCGGAGCCCGGCACACCATGCTAGCCTGTACCTAGCTCGAGAATAGGCCACTATGATATTACTTCCTACATGCAGCTTCCTGTTTGATATTATGGATCCTGTTCGTCTGATATCGAGGTGTGAGTGTTTGTGATTGTGATTGTGGTGGAAGGCTGCGCATGGCAGAGCCTCAGAAGGATGATGCACTGCAGTTCCGACACTAGTATAGAGAGGAGAGAGGAAGAGAACTTTCCGAGTTCCAGATGATATTGTAATTACACCAACATCCACTATTTACCTGCCTAGGGCATCCCCAGCTTTCCTGGGTCCAGCTAAAACGCTTGTACAGTACAGGACTCGAGTACCGGTACTTTACCCGCCCATTCTAAAAGTATACAGAAATCTTGGCACACTTTGAGCCTAGGAAGCACTAAAACTTCCGGATACTTTTGGAACGGGCCTGTACCCTAGCGTCAATACTGACGCCAAAGCGATTCTGACCTTTACTTCTCGTAATAGCAAAGGCTAGCGCACGGGGAGAAGGAGGCAAATGGACCCTGTGATGACTCCGAATCTCCTGTTTAGGGGAACTCAGTAGATCTAGTAGGTGCAACCGGCGAACGCCTCTGGCGCTGGTCAATCTGAAGCACTTGGTACAGTAAACATCGAAACAAGATTTCTCATTCCTTCGGCATCATGCCCGACAGCTATCTTGTGGAGGAAGGGAGCCCCCCGTTCTTCCTCTTCCTCCTCTTCCTCCTCTTCCTCCTCTTCCTCCTCTTCCTCCTCTTCCTCCTATTCTTCTCCTTACATAAGTGGCGAGGTACCGCAGAGCCTGGGGGCCAATAGCTACCAGTTTTTTAATAAAAGAGAAAAGTTTTGTCGTTGCCCTTGAGAATAGAGAACGTGCGCAAGGCCAGATGACTTGCGGTACTAGCGGTCTGTCAATCGACCAATCCCAGCGGTCCTGTTGCCTGCAGCTGCGGCAGTAGCGACACAAGCCGTAGGCAGGCAGGAGTAGGGTTTCGTCAACGGTTTTGCATACTCGAGTACTGTCCCTCTCATTGGCCAGGCTTGAGCCGCATACAATATCATCGCGCTATCCCCAAAATTTACACTGCAGGCATCATACTTGGAAACTTCGTATTTTCTTTTTGACTCGCTTAATTCTAAGTAGGCAGGCAGGCAGGCAGCGGCAGGCAGGCTAGAGGTGCTCCTTGATAAAAAAGTTAGGTTGGGAGGAGAGCGAAGAGGAAAAAAAAGGAAAAAACCTGTTGGAAAGGTAACACTGGCAAAAAAGGCATTGTGTAACGATGTCATGTGCGGCTTCCTCTTTGTCACTTTTCAGCCTCATAGAGTTGAGTTTGCCATGTCACTAGGAGGATGACCAAGGGGAATGAGAGAAAGTACAACGTACCATGTATAAGAAGGGGGAGTGAATATTACAAGTAGGGAATGGCTAGGAGCGCAATTATTTCCTGTCTTTGGCCGTGAGTTAGCAATTCACGTACTATTTTTAGTGTGCATGGACCGATTTTGTTGACTTGTTCCGGGGCCCAGTCTAGAGCGGGGCCATCTACCCTTTCCAGGGGAGAGGGGGGGCACGTTTGGTGTTTTGGAGGGGGGTGGACTTTTGCGGCTCTCTTGTCAACTTTTCAGCTGTGTGGAGGTTTGTCGGTGCAGAGGCTGTTCTGCGTACACTACGTATCATACAGTGTATTGCTAGTGTATTTTCGGTGTTAGAATTATTTTCCTTGTCCTTATGATCGCCGGTCTCCGCATGCTCAAGCCCGACAGCGCGTGCAGTGGTTCGTAGAGCGTATAGTGCACTTTCGAGATACATCTTTCGCAATGCTGTGGATCGGTACTCAACTTGAAGGACTATGTTCTAAAATGGATGAAGATACATGAAGTTAGCGATGTGTTTCTACGATGTATTGTGCAAAATGTTTATCCTGCATTTTGGCGTGCGATATCAGCTTGGTTCCATGGTTGATCCCGAGTGATAAGTGGGGCTTACAAGGCGGCCAACTCTAATAGTAGGAGATTTAGGTTGCCCTGAAGCCTTTTCAACGGAGATAAAGCACAGTGAGTTGTTCCCGACTCTGATTATCAGATTCGGGCTTTATATCCTAGCTATGTGGAGCATTTCGCTTGACGTGTTTTGCATGTGAGGTGGTGTAGTAACTGGGGGCTGTTGACTGGTTGTGTCACACAAGGAATTTCGCTCACTGCGGCGGGCAAGAAATGGTATTAAAGTGTAGAAGATCTACTACTAGATCGCCTCGCAAAATTCCGATTGGCCCTAAGGATAATCTTCCCAATCTCTTTTGGCTATTTGCTTCAAATATGTAGATTTGTGGTATTCCCGCTCATTGGTTGGTTCGTCTGCCCTCAGCTTCGATCCGGCTTTTGCGCAAAGATATTGTAACCTAATTTCAAGAGCTTAGCAGTCCTTAGAATTGACATTGCTTGATCAAGCTCTAGCTTTGGGTAATCGTGGTTTCGGATCGTCGGCTTCGACATGTAAGTTTGAGCTGATATCACATCACCCTGTTTGAGCACCTTTCTTATTTTCTAACTTTAACTTTCCATGCACGTCTCAAGGAACCCATGTAAATCTACCAATTCACTTGATGCGAGATCTTCTAGATGCAGTGGTGAAGCGATTAGGTCTAGAGAAGGAGAGATGTGTCTCTGAGGCTTGAACACAATCAGAATTGCTAGTCACTTGGCAATTCTGTCTGAGTTGCTGACAAGGCACGAGACCACTTGGCATAGACAGCTACAGCCTGCAGAGGGGAAGGGTTAGAAACGTGGAGGTCGATTGGCCCGAGCTACCGAACGCTCCAATCGGAACTCAGAAATCCTGTGTCTCGTTTTCAACCCTTTTTTATCTAAGGGGTGTATCGTTCTCGTGAGGGGAAATAGTGTTTCTAGGTCCATCGTGTTTCTAGGCTAGAGCGTCGTATGGATGAAGCGCAGTTAGTAGGAGAACCTATCAGAGGAGATTAATGCGAGGGGTAGAGTATCGTATTGCGCTTTTTGGTTACCCCGCACAGCTGATCTTTAATCAAGTTTATATTCTTTAATTTCTATTACCCTTGAGTTTATTAAGTAATATTTTTCCTATTCGTTTCCGTAACGAGGATTCTTGCTATACCTTTTGGGCCTTTGAAGCTATGAAATACCAAACTCAGTTTCCTGGTTACACTAAAATGTAGATAGAGAGCTATAATAAATCAATCCTGTTTAAGCTAGAAGGCGTAGTACAGCCACCCCAATGAGGGACGTGGAGTGCTACCTGCAAACCTACAAGCAAAAGTTGAAAGAAGCGATCGGGCGTGGCTTATAGAAATAAGTGAGAGAGAGTTATATATCATACTCTAAATTTCAAACTGGTCACCTCCCCTTCTCCCTTATGAGAAAAAGACGTTCTTCAATGCTTATTGGAGGTTATGAAAGATGCAGCCTAATGCCAGAGATATCTTCAGAGACTATGTGTTAATGGAAGCACCGACAGAGAGATGTGCAATGATTCTTTGATTTCTCCATGGGTGCTCTCGTAATAACTTAGCTTTTCGAACGGGTATCGTTGAGTATGCGATTGACTGCAATTTCCCATTGCTAGTGCAGCCCAGGGCGTAATTCGAGCCCTTTGCTTAAAAACCCGTCTTGGGATATCCTATGAAATTTTTGGATGTAGGGTGGAAAAAAAGGGTAAGATCCGTAAGGACGACTGCGGGGCGAGCCTTTGATAAAATGTTTTCCCAAAGTGAAAGAGCTGTATCGGTGGCGGTCTTTGTCCAGGTCAGTATCAGCGGCAAATGGTTGACAAGCATAAAGGGGAAGAGCACCCGGGGCATCTAAGATGTATCGCCAGGGGTACCATATAGGAAAGCTACTGAAATACTAGAGCCCTCAATAGGGGTCACTAAACAGGTGGATATATACCCTGGTAAGAAGTCACTCGGGGCTCTATCTCTGATCAGCAACTCCTATGGGCCAAAGTGATGAACCCGAGTATGCGTGATTGAGATAGACCTAAGATCTATTTGCGCACAGGGTTTCAACAGCTAACGAAAGAGTATGATAACTACTTTAAGCGTTATACTCAAACACAGTGCGGTTGCAGGTGGCTGGCAAAAACCCCAAAATTCCAACCACAGACGGTGGGGCCCCCATGGGACATGAAGTGTGTTGCATGGGAGAGAGCTCCACCAAGTAACTTAAACAACTCTTGTTTAATAGGAATCGTCCATTGATGTGTGCCGAGATCCTAAGGGTTGGCAGTGGCGGTGAAGGAGGAATTGGTTGGGCAATAACGAAGATGTTCTTGAAGTGGTGCCTAAAAGAGGCCCTGGCGCGAGTGAGATTACCGTGAATCAACCACACTAAATGTGAGAAAATAGTGGACTAGACTACTGATGGAGATGCTAGCTAAGGACCGACTAGAAGATACATATGTATCTCTAAAATAGCTAGCAACTCCGAAACCTCTAAAAAACTAGATAAACATATCAAGCTCTAAGGAAGGAAGCTCGGAACGATCACGACCCCTGTGATCCTAAACGGCCTAGGACCCTGATCTAATTGCGAGTGCTAAGTGGTGACTAACTCCTGGTGAATATTTAGATAAGGGAACTATGAAGACGTGGCTAAGGAGAGATTGGCCTCAGCCGATCCGAGTAGCACCGTACCCCAATCTGCGGTGTGGGCTGTTGCAACGAGGTCACCTACAGCAGTATGATACTTTAAATCAACAATTATGGGTAAATATGATCCAGGTCAAAATCAGTGACTAGTAGCACGATTGGAACTACAAAATTCAACGTGGTTAAGAATCTAGTGTTTGTGATTTTGCCATATAAAAACTAGGTTGTATGGATATCCTAGGAAAGGTAGTAGCTGGACACATGATGTGAATACTATCTCTCAAGGGTATATTTGCACCATAAGGATTTCACATTGGCTGACTTTGAGCCTAGGAACAAATCACAGGAAATTCAGATCAAGATTGATATGGCTTTAGGAACAAAGCTAATGAGAGGAAAAAGTATTCACTCAAGGGTTCAATCGGAATCCACCTTTCCAACTTTCCTTCTCCGCTAATCACTGGCATCCGCCATTGTTAGCTAGAAGATTTGGCGAACAGCGTCTTGGAGAGCTGCCGGGAACACAGAGGTCGCCCCTGATAACTCCTGAAACACTCTTCTTAAGGAGCTCCTCCCTATCTAATTTTGGCGTTCGTAATGCAGCCACCAAGCATTTTTTATACAATATCAAACCTGCAACATGGGGCGCCGACATACTGGTCCCACTGAGCGTATTGGTTGCTGTTCTGGAGGTGATCCCGGCTGATAGCACGTCAACTCCAGGGGCGTGAATATCCACACAATCTCCGTTATTGCTGAAGGAGGCTAAGTAATCACTGCTATTGGAAGCTGCTACAGTGATTGCATTTGGCGCCGAAGCGGGGCTAAACTGGCACGAATCACCCTAGAGGAATGTCAGCTTGCCTTGCAAAATAAAAAGCCTATCCAGGCTTCAGGAGACATACACCTGCGTTGCCAGCTGACACCACAACAGTCAGGCCCTTTGCAATTACTGCCTGTACGGCACTATTGACGGCATTATTTTTACCCCCACCTTGACCAGTATTAATAAACCACGATTCACTGACCGCTTCCGTGGGAGGAGACCGAACTTACCAAGCGACATGTTTATAACAGATAGGGGGATTTTGCCCGCCGCGGCGGCGTGACTATATGCTTTCTCGATCCCCGCAATGACGCCAGCCCAAGTCCCAGAACACGAGCCATGAGGGCCCCCTTCCAAAACCTTGACGGAAAGAATAATAGCACCCTTGGCGACACCATAGGTCTGTCCTATAATAGTGCCAGCAACGTGGGTGCCATGCCCGCAGCGATCACCCGGGGGCCAAGATGGATCTGCCTTCCACAGATGGGTTGCTCGGCGGCCGAAGTCGTTATGATCTGGGTATACCCCTGAGTCTATGAGATAAGCAGTGGGCGGACTGGTTCGAATGTTGCAGTAGGGGTAGCTGCTATCGTAGAGATATATCCCTCGGTTACCCCCGGGGCGGAAAGATATTCTACCCAGGCCCCACAAACCCGGCATGGGCAACGACTGCTTGATGCATAGTTTATCGGCATTGACGACACCGTCTTGCTCGACAAGCTCCACCTAGAGAAGAGTTATAGGTTAACTATCTTCACACAGACAGCGAAACCATGGCGCACTTCAGGTCTTGCCCGTATCTGTTCAGCTATGCTACTATCGAACTGCCCGCTATACCCCACGAACCCGGCAAAGTTGTACTTTCTTTCTGCCCCGGAAAAACTGGTGACTTCCCTGGTGGCTGTGCTCAACCAAGAGAGATGATCATCAAGGGCTTGGGAGCCGGTTTCCTCCTTGAGTTGCACAATCCAAGCGTCAAGGATCTTTTCATCCACGAAAGGTTGGGCAACATCGTCCAATGGAACTGCAATGATCCCAGTGATAAGAGGTAGAACTGTTGCCACGAGAGAGAAAATGTGCCTCATGGTGCAAGATTGGAATAACTGATGGGAGTAGAGGATAGGAATGCCAGGAAGATGATTGTTTCAAAGGGCCTGCCTCGCCTTTTTATTCCGAAGAAAGCCTTATTTGGTGCGATGGGTTCTGGAGATATATGTCTAGTTGGTGTGCCCCAGTAAGTGTTCGGAAGGGCACACTAGGTTTGTTATCGTAGCCATTTCAAAGTGGTGTTCGTGTTTTTGAATGTCTATTCGTTTTCTTTGGTGTGCCATGAAAACACTAAAAGAGTGCCCTAGGTTAAAGGTATGCACGTCGGGAATGGGCATCTGTCGGCTTAGCTGGCATGCATGTCTTAAGAGAGGGAAAAAGGGGAAAAAACGGAGCTAGGGTTTGGCGGTTGCAGCCAATGTGAGGAATGTTGTGAATATCGAGATTCTCCTACACCCAATTCCTACAATAAGTATATACCATGCCTTTAAAGAGGTCGTATTGAGCCCCAAAGAAATTCATTTGACCAATGTCTCACACATTGTCTATGCCTGCATATGCGGGAGTAAAGCTATCTCCCTTTCTTGATGGCGGGTAAAGGTTTAGACACGTGGGGTGTATGCTCAGAGGTGTTATTCTCGGTGACCCTAGGCGGTGCTTTGCTGTTATTGAGCCCGAGGTTTATAACGTCCAACGGTAAAAGTGTCTGCTTAGCACCAGCTACTTGCGTAAAGATAACTGTCTGAGCACTAAAATTCTGACTAGCCTGCGGAGCTTTAACAGCCGGTTGCGGAGGTACCGAGCCGTTGAGCTTGAGGCTCAAGGCCGGCACGAATAACCCCCGGGACACGGTTTCGCTGGACCGCAGCTCGTGTAATTGGATGTAAGCAACCGGTCTTCTTCCCAAGTATAGCTTGTAAGTTGTAGAGAGTGAATCAGGTTCCTAAGATAGATCAGATATTGTTTCCAAGTAGGAGGTGTATACCTGCTGTCTACCGTATAGTTCATACATTCTTTAAAAGAAAATAGACCCCGATACACTCGATGAGACGGAAGTACTGTAGATAGGTAGTTCTCGCAAGGGTTTTCTCGTGAGATCCTTCTTGAGCGGTGTCTCATGATGACTTGCAGAGGTCATGCTAAAGGCCGATATCGCGATTCCTGTTGGCGGAAGCTCGAGTTCATACCTATCTTGCCATCTAATTCAGAGTTCCAGATACATCCGTGGATATGAGAGTTGACGGGAGCAAGCCTGAACTTTAATACCAGCCTTAAGGCAGGGGTCTGCTTATGAGCCTTATTGAAATAAATGGCCTGATAACTGGCTGGTTCCCTTGTACTACTGTCCAAATGTTCACAAGGACATGTGTAAGTCACCAACGATCGAAAACCATAGCCGTTGGCGACCACTCGCAAAATGCGTTATCGGATTATCCACTACCGTAGAAACCTCAAATAGTTTAGCTGTGTGCCAAGTAGTGCAAATTCTCCCTCTCTAAAAAAGGGGCGAAAAACATAGCAAAAGGCGAGCCATTTAGCCCCTCTGCAAGGTATAAAAACAAAAAAGTACCAGACCCCATCGGAGGAGGCAACTCCAAAGACACACATCTAGTTCGATTATTTGAGATTTTCTGTAGCGTACCACTCCTGCACCTTCAGCTGCCCTGGTGATGGTTTATGAGCTCTCCGCTTATTATGTCTACCGTAGCCTCCCGCTAGGAAGAATTATCTAGATGTTTGAATATTTCCCGAGTTAGAAACTCCTCTCGAGAAAACCTGAGGCTCGAGACAGAATGTGGGCCGAGCTCAAGTGCATTACAACAGCACTTCGCGAAAGGCCAGTCTGAAGCCAGACTAGTTAACTAAGTTATGTCTGCTCTGAGTACAGGCTTTGTGCAACTGTGTCTGTACTGCTTCAACTCTGATTTTTCAATCCTGTCATACGTTACTATTCGGTGGGTCGCTTGGGGCAACAAAGGGTATTGCCGCACCTGATTGGCCAAACTCTAACTACCGCTAGCCTTAAGCCATTTATGGCATCAGGTTATGGTGTCGGCTAATCAGGCTTTAGAGGGCAAGTTTAGGTAGCACAGAATATCACTCGCTCACTCCCTCCAGCAGGCTAGAGGCGAGAGTACCTTGCGCTGGCGAGGGGAAATATTCTACGCTAAGGCATTACCACACTAAATTGGAAATTGGACACTCTCCTATCTTCCACTATTGTCAGAAGATCATTTTAATCCCCAGCGCCCTCTTCTAGCCCCACGGCTTCGGGCCTCCGAGCCGAGACTTCGCAACCGGGACCCATCTGTACATGCTCAAGACGGACTACTGGCGCAGATGAGTAGGGCTGAAGAGAAATTTGTGGAAGGGCCGCAAATCGAGCAAGATAGTCCCATCTTAGGGGTAAATTTCAGTGTGAAATCATCTACTCATAATGTAAAACGTCATGTCATTAATTTCAGCTATCCTTCAGCCTTCAGCTAAAAAGAAGTCCACCAACCACCACATAGGTTTAGGCACCTAGTTCCTACGGGGTATTAAATCTCCCGTACAAGTTCGCGGAATTTTAAAGCAAGCACCTTCTCGAGGACGAAAAGTAAATACGATAACGACTACAGCTATCAGCAATAATGCAGTTCAAGCTCGCAGCCGCCATTGTAGTCATTTCCCTTCAAACCGCAGATGAGAGCACATGAGCGCATGAGCACATACTAACACCCACCCCTTCTCTGTCCAATCTACGATCAAGCCGACAAATCCCCACGGGAACCCTAGTTTCCGCATCCCAGTGGCACGACAGATGGTGTCCCAACCCTTCGCCCATAAAGTCAATCTGCGACTTCTCGACCGACCTGCGCTGGTGCACTAGCGGTTGTCTCTATAACATTTGCGGCTTCTGCATTCGCCTCCCGAAATTCCCTGAATTGGTCGCGGTTGAGCTTCCGTGGCCGCTTGGTCCCCCACCACTTCGCAGCGACATCACTGATTACAGGGAGTTGACGGAAAAGCATATCTTGGGATGGTTGGATTCTAGGGGCATAAAGACTGATATGGTGGGGAAGGAGAATTTGTTTGAGGTTACAGCGAAAGCGTTTGGGGGTATCAGCTATAAGGTGGGGTCTCGGGGGATTTGTTAAAGATGCTTGATTAGGGCAGAAATGGCCTTCTTGTATTCTAAGGGATTTCAGTAAGAGCGGTTGGCAAATCAGGAGGGCTGGAGACAGCCTTTACTAAAGCATTGTAGTACTTGCGCCTGCATAACTAAAGAATTGGTATCCATGAGAATATATACAGTGCGGACCCGCGATCTCTGTTAGCCACTCAATCGCGCGGTCGCAGGGCCCATAAATCCCTCGTGTAGGACAAGAGGCATAAACTTAAGCCCCTGCTCGGGAGCGGTCGAGCGAGTGATATGTGGTGAAACGGGCGCGGGAAGCTTGTATTCGCATAGAACTGCCGTACTATAATGATCACCAAATATACAAAAACAGATATGATATTGCTTTTCCGCCAAATCTACCACTAAATCTCCCACTCAATATATTTCCCAACCCCTTCAATACATCAATCCCACTTAAACAGCAGGAGGAATAGCGCCCCCCTTCTTGACATGCCAAATCTCCATACTCTCAACATCAGAAATATTAACAACCCACTCCATATTCCCACCCTCCTCCTTCAAGAATTTGTGATGAGACTCAACGCTCTCCCAACCGATCACCGCCATGAACATATCGGGATCCTCAACCCCCCATCCGCACGCATGGCCGCGATAACCGCTGGCTAACACCAATGTTTCCTTGAAATCATTGAAACCAGATATCCATTCGTCTTTATCAGTCCCCGGGGCGATGTCCAGCTTACACCATTCTGTGACTGGAGCCTCAAAGACCGCCGTTGGCTCATGCGGCGTGAGAGTGGCATGGAAGAAAGACGGTGCTCCGGAAGTCATGCCAACGACTTTTTCTTTGAAGGTTGGGTAGGTGGATTGTTTGGAGAAGGCCTGCTGTGCCGAGTGTGAGGTCCAGTCTAGGTAGTGTAAGCCATGATCGCCGCTTCTGCTGCCACTGACTGAAAGGGAAAGGAGAGAGGATAATAATACTTAGGGCCCAATGCAGATTCCCCCCATCCTCAATCTGCCACCCCCAATTCCCACCAGTGCATCCAACGCACTTCGCAATGTCACGAACCCAATTCTCAGAACCAACTGCCTTCTCCACATCTTTCACCGGAAAAGTGATGAATTCGGTGACAGGAGTAACGCGGGACATTTTGTTTTTTTTCAATAGTGGTATATTGACTAATGGAATAGTTCCATTAGCTGGCTGAGAGGCACAGCTTATAAAGGGTAAAAGAACTACAGGGAGTTTCCTCTAAAAGGGTGCTGAGTCCGGCTGGCTCTCCTTAGGCAAAAGTTGAGGGTTCGGATTTTGGCAATTACTAACTGGAATTACTCGGGGATTTCTATTGTTGTCGTACGGGACAGGGTAGAGGGGGTTTTACACCGGGGAGGTTGCATGGCCGCTGACAGATGTAACCCTAACCCTCTTGAGAGTCTCCAGCCTAATACTATACTAAAGCCGAGGAAAGTCAGTATGATGAGCGACTACTGGCTAGTGTTTAGGGGCAAGACCAGAAGCATCAAGCCCAGGCGGCTAATAAGACGAGGGGCCTTGAGTATTTCTTAACTATTGTGTTATCCATTGTAAAAAATAAAAAATAAAAAAACAAGTCCTGTCGCGGCTGGCAATTCAGAAGAACGATTCGTGATTGTTGGTGAAAACAGTAAGACACAATAGATGAGTGATAGCCCTTATCAGCACGGTGCAGAGTACTGTGCCTAACCACCATGGTTCTAATCCCAACAGTTCAGGTCTTCCGAACATCACTAGACCTGATATCGTGGCTAGCACCGGTGCTGCAGCTCCTCATTTCAATGCAGGTTCGACTGTCCGATCTTCTATGGAAATCGACAGCCACACAAACCCGGTTCAAGGAATTCCTTAGATATCATACACCGCCAAACAGCAAGCGTTACGAAAGCTATGAAGGAAGGAAGGAATTAGCCCAAGCCCGACCAGGTATCCCGCCCTCAAGTGAATCTTAAGTTCGACAATATGAAGAATTCTGCGGGACTCGGGTTCCATATGCACAAAGAAGCCACACTGCTAGTCTATCTTTGGCACCATGATGTGCATCACCAACCCACGTGGGGTTTCAATGTTGAATTCTAGTGATCAGATGAAATTGTTGAAAGAATGTGTTAAGCAGGCGGTAGTTCCCTGAGATTTATAGCCCCGACCATTACCCTCCACTGTGCTTGGTAAACAGCTCTTAGGAGGAATATGAAGTCTGTGATTCCATAGCTCCCATAAGGGATATTCGGTGAGATTGACTTACATACATAAATTGGGGGATTCGGATGGCCCTGACGAAGACACGTGTAGCAGCCGACCTACAACCCCCTGAAGTAAATCTATGTGCCCAATGAGAGCCCTCAATTTCTTTATCGTATCTTTTCGTAAAAGCCGGATTAGGGACAAGGCCAGCCGGGCCAACTAGAATGCAAGAAGGGCCCCCAAATAGCCATACTCTAGGTAAATAGCGAAAAGGCAGCTGGGTAGATCCTCCCTAGGGCGAATCCGGCATTTACGAAAAGATATAGTAGCAATATACCAAGTACCCTAGGGGATGGTACAACACTCTGCACCAAACCTTATGATGATACTTACAGTTAACAGAGGTCTAGATCATGTCTTGGTGGTAAGGAATAGCACCTATTATTCCTAGGGCACCAACCTCCTACCCGATAAGTTAAGTTTCCCCACAGCTCTTATTACGTGGACGGCAAGGTGCCACCAGGATACCGATTACTACAATGTCGATCTCCCGTGATTTTGGCATTGACAGTGATAGACACGCATGGATGAAACTGGATTTGCATGCACTGCAGCAACCTCCGGGTCTGAATGGGATCTGATCTCTCAACAAGACAAAAAGGTTTGGCTGCCGTGAGACGGCTAGCATCCAAGACTAATAAAGGTCTACAAGGGAGACAAGACAGAGGTAAGCCACCAAACTAATACCGAATTTAGCTAAGAGCGCATCCGGCAGCTATCCCAAACCTTCATTTTGAGCCCGATTATACTCGAGTAGAGGTTTGCTGCAAAACACTATTTTGCTTTTGAGTGGCTCCAAAACTAAGGTGCAATAATGATGTCAAAATGAAGGTTTCTGAAATACTGATCTGATCAGCATTTCACAGACTCTCATTCCAGAACAGTGTGCACAGGGTATCAGTACAATAACCTACTACCGCTATCAATTTTTAGAATAAAGGAATTAAAAGGAAACATATATATTGAAAGACAGGCACCAATGTGTTTCTCATAATAGCTGCTCTGCTTTTTTTCAGTGACCTCTTTTGAACTAATATTCCTGACAGCCAGACATACTTCTTGGAGCTTGAAGATACTCAGGGATGATAATTAGTAATTATTCTGGCTACCAGCTGTAACTCATTTTTTGCGGTTATCAAGGTTGGAAAAACCCTAGACGACATGACGTCCTCTGAAAACTTTTCCCATCATCTTTGCTCATTACTAATATCTTGATATTATCTATCTCTGCTTGAAAAAAAAAAGTATGCGTAGTGAGGTAAAGTGACAGTAAATTAACTGTTTTTGTGTACTGGTATGCCAAGCTTACTTTAGGGTGCGTCTGGTTGCAACACGAAACCTCAATAATCACCCCGATTATAGAGTTTTGAGTGAAAACATCATTTTGCGATAAAGTGCCGTGTCTGGTGAACCACAAGTGGCAA
>Ga0307507_10004441_pt1 | contig 24882 bp, 3 predicted proteins | sample 7_EM_MG_FD_207223 | JGI IMG/M metagenome (GOLD analysis project Ga0307507, IMG submission 207223) | Populus trichocarpa ectomycorrhiza microbial communities from riparian zone in the Pacific Northwest, United States - 7_EM | ecosystem: Host-associated > Plants > Roots > Unclassified | place...
GAAGCTCTACGTACAGAGGCTCTGCACGAGGCTCTGCACGAAGCTCTACGTATAGAGGCTCTGCACGAGGCTCTGCGCGAGGCTCTGCGTACGGAGGCTCTGCACGAAGCTCTACACGAAGCTCTGCGTACAGAGGCTCTGCACGAAGCTCTGCACGAAGCTCTGCACGAAGCTCTGCACGAAGCTCTACGTACAGAGGCTCTGCACGAGGCTCTGCGCGAGGCTCTGCGTACGGAGGCTCTGCACGAAGCTCTACACGAAGCTCTGCACGAAGCTCTGCATGAGGCTCTGCGCGAAGCTCTGCATACGGAGGCTCTACACGAAGCTCTACACGAAGCTCTATACGAAGCTCTACGTACAGAGGCTCTGCACAAGGCTCTGCGCGAAGCTCTGCGTACGGAGGCTCTACACGAAGCTCTGCATCGGGTCCCCGCTATATTCCCGATAGCGTCTACACGTGTCTCTGCCTATGTAGCCGCCTTATTTTTTACCCTTCTTTCCTTCCTTACATCCTCCCTACCTAGGGAGGCACTAGAACGGCAGCCAGTAGAGGACCGTTGCTAGAACTAGATAACTATCGCTAGAACCAGACGACCGTTACCAGAACCAGACGACCGTCGCCAGAGCCAGACGACTATCGCCAGAGCCAGACAACTGTCGCTAGAACCAGACGACCGTCGCTAGAGCCAGACGACCGTCGCTAGAACCAGACGACCGTCTCCAGAGTCAGACGACTGTCGCCAAAACCGGACGACCGTCGCTAGAGCTAGACGACCGTCGCCAGGACCAGACGACTGTCGCCAGAGCTAGACGACCGTCGCTAGAACCAGACGACCGTCGCCAGAACCAGACGACCGTCGCTAGAACCAGACGACCGTCGCCAGAACCAGACGACCGTCGCTAGAACCAGACGACCGTCGCCAGAACCAGACGACCGTCGCCAGAACCAGACGACCGTCGCTAGAACCAGACGACCGTCGCCAGAACCAGACGACCGTTACCAGAACCAGATGACCGTCGCCAGAACTAGATGACTGTCGCCAGAGCTAGACGACCGTCGCTAGAACTAGACGACCGTCGCCAGAGCTAGACGACAACGACTAGCCAGCGAGCACTATAAACGATTCGATCGATTGATCGAATCAAGGTAGCACAGACAGGTAGGCATAAATAGAGAGATGCTAACGGGTAGGCAGATATAGATAGGTAAGTAGATGCAGACAGGCAAGCAGATACAGATAGGTAAGTAGATATAGACAGGCAAGCAAATGCAGACAGGTAGGCAAATGCTAATGGGTAGGCAGATATAGATAGGTAAGCAGATATAAACAGGTAGGCGATACAGACAGGTAGGCAATATAGATAGGTAGGCAATGCAGATAGGTAGATAATGCAGACAGGTAAGCAGATACAGACAGGCAAGCAGATATAGACAGGTAGGCAGATACTAACGGGTAGGTAGATATAAATAGGTAGGCAGATGCAAATAGGTAGGCAATGCAGATAGGTAGGCGATGTAGGCAGGTAGGTAAGTTAATAGGTAGATAGGTAGAAAAGAACCATCGCTATATTATATTAAATTATCTAAAATAATATTATTTATTTTACTAGCCTTATAAATAGCTTTAAAGTAGCTTTTATTTATTTAAAATATATTATTAGTATAAAAGAGGTAAATATAATTATGGTTGCCAAATACGCAGATTACTGGTAGGTTGCGCGCAGGCTGCGTGTCAAAAAAACACAATATAGGCTAGTCGGTCGAGTTGCTAAATGACCTCAACTGCGCGCCAATTGCGTCAACCACCAACCATTGAGGCCATTGAAAGGGTACCATATTTTGCCGATGCAGTTTTTATTCTACTAGTTCCTTATCTATAAGCTCGCTTTTTTATCCGCTAAGCTTGCTTTCCTTTTCCTTAAGCATTTAATCAATTTCGTATAGGCTAGTTATAAAGGCAACAGTATTAAGCTAAACTAAGTTCTGGTAGAATCCTATAGCGCTAATACAGCAGATATTAACTGGTAGGAGGTCTATAGGTTTCTTTATAGACGCTTATTAGGCCGTATCTTGTGGTATAGGGTGTATAGTCTTCCTTAGCTTATATTCTATTTTCTATAAGTTATCCTTTCTGTCTATTAGCTTAGTATGGTATCTAATATCCCTAGTTTTCCTTTAGGGCTGCGTAGGGCCTAGGTTCTCTATAGGGGGCTTAGCTAGGTCACTACTAACTTCCTAGGTCTCTAGTGCGGATAGCATAATATATATAGTCTAGGGGTGGCGTAGTATACGGATCTGTTAAGGATTAAGATATATATCCTTTTTAAAGGCCTAGTCTCTACACATAGCATTAGCCTGGTAAATAGTATTAATCTAGGGTTATATAAGGTTTTCCATTATAATGCTAATTTCTTTTATAAAGGAAGGGGTTAGGGGTAGTGTAACGGAACCTTATAGTAGGAACTACGGTGGGTTCTGTTAATAGGCTGGGTATGTAGATACGACAAGTCAACAACGTAATAATAACTAGTAGAGTGGTTGCCTAACAGATTAACTCTAATTGTATTCTAAGATTTACTACAAGGAGAGAACTATCTACGGTAGGGACTAAGGTCCTTTAAATACACAACCGTACTTCTAAGAAATCCTCTCTTATATATAAGGTACGTGTTGTCTGTATTAAACGTAACGTCCCTTCCGTTCAATATAGTTAATACGTTTAATACTACGTGACCTCGGTTACTATTCCTTATTATATAGTTCCACTGGATCCATCCTAGACCGTGCTTATATTAACTAACTAGCTTCCGCCAACTTCTCTCTAAGTAGTTGTAATATTGTACTTAAAGCGTCTATAACACTATCTCCCTCCTCTCCATCTTCGTCCTTAAAGATTCCTAATATCTCCAAGTCATCCACTAGAGGTATAATGTCCGTTTAATTAGTCTAGTTAATATCCTTACTTATTATACCTAAAGCTTCTTCTTCTCTTTCCTAGGTTAAGCGTCGCCTTCATACTATTTCCTCCATACTATTACTTGGTGAAGTAATGGCGATTCCCTACTCCTATTACGCTAAAGAGGGGTTAGTTTGTGTTACGCTAGTAAGCCCTACGTCTTAACAACCCTCCTCTTGCTCTAAGTGTACTAAAGCAAATATTTAATCGTCTTGCGACGTTCGCTCTGTCTCTAACACTAAGTATACGCGTTCTATTACTCTTAACAGTCTTCGAGTTCCCTAAGTAACTTATTATAGGGTCTCGTATTCAATCTGCTGCTATAAAGCTTAATAGTAAGCTGGCCTCCGCGCTCCTTAAGGTTTAATATGCCTTAGAAGAGTCCGCATGCGTTCTTAAAGCTTAATGTTTAGCTTATACTCGTCTTTAACGCCTTAAACGTGTTTATAAGAAGGTTTATTCTAAGGAGTGGAAACTGGTTTAATAGGGTTTGTTTAAGCTAGGTAATAAAAGAACTAACTCTCCTTTTGTAAGGGAAACAACTCTAAATAGCTTAGCAATTGCTTCTCTTAGGTCCCCCTTAGGTAACTTATTTTTCAGCAATCCTTCTTTATTAATACTGCCTAACCTGCTTTCTTCTAATACTCCCATACCTTTCCTATAGCGTTCCTTAAGTTGCTTAGTGGTTCCTAGGTAGTCTCACTATAGCCTATCTACTTTACTTTATACTACGTTTCGTTATCCACATCCTTATAACTAATAATCTTTAAAACTTACCATTTGTCTTCCTCTTGTCCTCTATACATATCTGCCTTATAGACTGGTGGCTTAACATTCCCGTATACTGGCTCTAGCATTGCAACATATTGTATAGGGTAGATTTTTATTTTGGCTAGTAGGTTCAACTTATATATAACCAATAAAATTCTTTGCTTAACTTTAAAAGGTCCTAGTCTAATATAGTCTAACTTCTTACTTAGTCGTCAACTCTTAAAATTTTTGTGTAGTAGCTATACTTTATCCCCCTCCTTAAGATCTGGTCCCTTAGATCTCTTAACATTATAGTACCTTTTCATTTATTCTTATACTAGTTTAGCTGTTTTTTTAAGGTCTATATAAAGATTTATTAATATCTCCATTCTTTATTTAGCTGTGCTACTCGTCTTTTTTGCTTAATGTAGCGATAACGATATTCTTAGCTCGTATCCATAATTTGCCTTAAATAGTAATGTCCCTATTCCTTCTTGCGGTGTTGTATTGTATGTAAACTATATAACTGGTAATAACGATACCTAATTATTCTGTGCGTAATTAACATAATGCCTTAAATACTACTCTAGTGTCTAGTTTAGTCTTTCTGTTTATCCGTCCGTCTGCAAATAATATACTGTAGATATTACTACGCAAACCTCTTGTTCTGCCAGAAACACTTCCCAAAATACTGCTATAAATCTTGGATCTCTATCCGATATAATCTTGTCTAGTACTCTATGTCTTATAAATACTTCCTTTATATAGATTCTAGCGATATCTTCTGCTAATATCTCTTTAGTGCATACTATAAAGTATCCCCACTTTATTAGCTTATCTACTATTACTAAAATCGCGTTATAATCTTATCCTATAATAGGATCTCTTGACTTTAGTAACTTAATAATAAAGTCCTATAATATAACCTTTTATGGTCTTCCTAGTATCTTAATAGGTTATAGCCCTCTATACGGCTTATGCCTTGTTGGTTTGTTCCTTTAGTAATCTAAACATTCCCTTATAACTTATTTTGCTAGTCCCTAGATTCCTTAAATAATATACTCCTCTTAAAGTCTTAACACTAAGCCTATAGCTCCGTTATGTCCTTATATTATTCCCTTATAGAATTCCTTAATAAATTTCTCTGTAATAGACTTAGGCACATATGTTACTTCTCTATTTTTATACTGCTCTAAGTTTAGATCCTCTGCCTATACCTTTTAGATCTTCTACATCTAATCACTCTCTGGTAATTTATGGATCTGACTTTCCTTAGTTGCTATAATCTTTGGATAATTATACCTAATTAATCCGTCTTGATCCCTTTATAACAAAGCTCCTAATAGCTTTTCGCTATTCTATAGTTTAGCTTTTCTACTTAAAGCATCCACTCGTGCATTATCTATACCCTTAGTATACTAAATTTTAAAATAGTATTCCGCAAGCATTTCCACCTACCTAACCTGTCTTTGGTTAAGTTCCTTTATTATTAGAAATCCTATAAGGTTCTTATAGTCCGTCTTAACTATAAATGGTTTCTCTATGCCTTATAAGAATGCTCTCCATTCCTTAAGTGCTATAACTATACCTAACAACTCCTTGTTATAGATGTTATAGTTCAGTTCTAGTAGTGTTATCTTCCAACTGTAGTATGCTACTGGGTGCCATCCATCTTAATATTTCTATAGGAAGCACACCCCTAGTATAAAGTCTAATATATTTATTTCTACAACCGTCTTTAGACCTGGTTGATAGATCTTAAGAACTGGCTCCTAGGTAAACAACTCTTTAACTCTCTTAAACAGTTCTTATTATTCCTTCCCCTATACCCATAGTTCTTCTTTCTTTGTTAACCGCGTAAATAGCTTAATGTTCTATAACTACTGCGCTATAAACCTTCTACAGTAATTGCAAAACCCTAGGAACGATCTTAACTGTATTATATTCTCTGGTTCTTGCTAATTTACTATAGCCTTAATCTTTTTTAGATCTATGCTAAGTTGGCCTAGTTTAATAATAAATCCAACAAAATTAGTTTTCCTGGTAAAGAACTCGCATTTCTTAATCGCTACTGGCATCTTTTCTTCTTATAGTCTCTTTAAGACCCATTTAATGTGTTCTTTATATTCTTCCTTACTTTCTAAGTAGATAATAATGTTGTTAAGGTATACCATAATAAATTTATCTAAGTGTTCTCCTAATACACTGTTAATTCGCTTCTGGAACATTGCTAGTATATTTATAAGCCTGAATTGTATAACTAATAGCTTATATAGTCCTTCCTTTAACCTAAAGGCTGCCTTCTATTCGTTGCCTTCCTTAATTTTAATCTGGTGGTACGCCCATCTTAGATCTATCTTTGTAAAGATCTTTATGTTGCCTATCCTATCTTGGATTTCGCTAATTAAGGGTAAAGGATATCTATCCTTTCTAGTAATGCTGTTTAACTGTCTGTAGTCTATATATATCCTAAGTTTTCCGTTTTTCTTTGGGATAAACAACACTGGATATCCTACTAATAACTATAACGGTCTAATATATCCCTTTCGTAAGTTCTCCTGGATAAACTCCTTAAGCGCCACTAACTTGGTTTTAGTAAGCTTATAGATTAGAAAGAACTTTAGACTTATTCCCTTTTTTAATTCTATCTTATAGTCCCAAGCTGTATGCTCTAACAGCTGTTTACTTTCTAGTAACCATAACTTTTTGCTATACTTATGGTATCTCTTTGGTATATAACTTAAGCCTTACTTAGTCTCTTTATATGTCGCTCCAACTTGGTACTATACTAACTTGGTTTGCTGTCGCACTTTGCGTTATTATATATCCTTAATATTAACTTGGCCTGTAACCTAATTAATCTTTAGATTATACTCCTATAACTAAGGTATTCCTAGTATCGCCTTATCCTGTCCTAATGGTAGAATATTAAAAGACATTCTAACTGGTCTCCCTTTAATAGTTATCTAAATAGGTCCTGTTTTAAGATTAATAATACCTCCTTTATAGGCTATCTAATCTCCTAAAATTGTTATAAGTGGATATAGGTGTTCCTTCTGTCTATATAGTAACCCTATCTTTTTTACTATTTTTGGTGATATGTGGTTCCTAGTTACTTTATTATCTACTAATACTTTAAACTACTAATCTTGCCACTTAGCTCTTAAATTTAGGTATTATTTTTAAATTCCTTTAAGGGTCTAAGGCTCTAATACTAGTTCCCTCTGGTTTTATATACCTTTCCTTTTCTTAACTATTGGCTGCTTAATCTTGCCTGTACTTGGTCTAACTTTAGCTAATACTTAGTTTATTTCTTTTCCTCTATATGCTATGGATAAGTGTTCTCTAGGCACTCCCACTACTATTGTCTATCTAGGTATTCTTCTGTAAGGAATCTTCCTGGTTAAAGTATTAAGTCTCCTTAACCTTATACTTCTACTAAATGCTAATTATGTATATACTTAGTGTTTCTAAACCGCTTTTCCTCTAGTGCCTAATATATTCTTACTAGGTACTTCCGGTTCTTATCTTTAGGTGCTCTATATATGTTATATATGTTATTTATATAAGCTATCCATAATAGTGTATAATACGCTACATATTTTGGGTTAACTCTTGGTTTGTCTTTATTTTTAAGTTTAAACTTATACCTAGTTAACCTAACTACTGGTATCTTTGCTGCGGGTATTAAGACTTGCTGCTTACTTCTCTAGTCCCTGGATCCCTCTTCTAGGTTCCTTAATATTATAATTAATGCTCCTTTAATATAACTTATGTGTTTTTCCGTAATAGGTTGGTTTTGGACAACTTTTTTGTCTAGCTATATATAAAAGTCTTCCTATTTATTATTATATCGTTGCCTATACCACTTTCCGTATAACTGGTTTAGTGTATATGGTCTATCCGTTAGAAAATACCTTGTTATCGCTGTATTATAATATCCTTTAGTATGTCTTTCTTTAAACTTAGTTAGAATATCTAGATCCTTTTCTTATTCTAGTTTGTCTAACCACTTTACCCTAGGTGTCCCTGCACTTAGCCTATTAGTAACTCTTTATATGGGTGCTCTGTCCCTTATATAACCTAGCATAGCTAATCTCTTGTCTAGCTTTTACTCTTACTATACAATAATTCTTATCCTAAACTTATCTATAGTTTCTTGTTTTCTGTGTCTTGTAGCTAGATCCTTATAGTCGTTTTGCTTTTTAATCCTGGTATTAACTTTTTAATCTTTAGGCTAAATACTATATTTACTTGGAATTACTAACGTTTTTATTTGTTCCCTAAACTTGTAGTTCTTGAACTTGCATCCTATACTTATTTATTTGTTACTAAACTGAGTTACTGCCCTTTCCTATTAGTTTTCATCCGTTGTGGGTTCTTAGGTGTGTTTTATCTTACTTTAAGAATCTTAAGCTTCTTTTATCTCTTCTTAAGAATCTTAAGCCTGTGGCCTTTTGCCTTTACTGAGTAATAAGCTAGCACTAGCAGTTATCTACTTACTTAGTTTCTTCTGAACGTTACTCCTATCGTCTTATAAAGCAATGGAAATTGTATCCAATAGTATCGCTATACCCGTTACTAAACCTTATTTGGTGATGGTCTCAGTCTCTACTTCTATTGCGTTATTGAGGTTTAAGTGCTCCTAGTTAGCCTTCTTTTTGTCCTTATTGCTGTTGATTAATAAGTACTCTAACTTTATTGTTATTACTACTAATCTTCGTCCGTATATTGCTGTAACATCTTAATCTAGCTTGTAGAGTTAATCTTATTCTTTATCTAACTCTCTGGTTCTTTGGAGTCCTTTTAACTCTAGCTCTTATAGCTAATAGCTTGCGCCGTACTTAGCGTCTTTATAAATTTGGTATGCGTTGTTATAACAATACGTAAAACTGTTAATTAAACACTCTTTTGTTCCTTGTAGTGTACCGTCGTCCCTCTATACGTATGCGTCGTCTGCTGGTCTGGTTCCCTTTACCGCGTAGTTACTCTAACCACCTCTATAGTCTCTGGCGAAATAACCCTGTTTTCCGCAATTTATGTAAGCTCTATCTTTAAACCATCTTTTTTGCTATAGAGTCCGCCTAAACGTCTTCTACTGCTAAGATCCCTGGTTTGGCCTCTACTCCTTAGTCCTTTAATTACTTAATCCTTAACCTCTGGGTTTTTATAGTTTCTTTTCCTACCTTTAGGTTTCTTTGGTACCACTTAGGTCCATTAGCTCCGTGCCATTCCATAGTTTTTAACTCTGTGTTTATTATTGCGTACTTTACGCCTTATACAACTATGGAACTCTATCTTGCCCTCTCTTAGCTTGTTCCCTTTAATAGATTCTATTATTAATCTTTATTAACTAATCTATTAACTCTTTTAGAGTATCCGCATCTTCTATTAGGATAATTACGTCCTAGACTTTAACCTTAAGTCCCTATTTATACTGTGCCATAAGCGCCCTATTGTTCCACTTAACCTACGTGGCTAGTGTTTAAAACTATGTTGTATACTTAATAGCTAAAGTGCGTTATACTAAGTTCTGAAGCTTTTGTTTTGCTATGGTTATGGCTTTTAGGTCTTTAAACATCTGCGTTAGTTGCTCTGCGAACCCGTTCTAACTAGCAAATATATACCATACATCTTAGTTAGTAGTTGTTATGCTATTAGCCTATATTTCCGTAAGATACGGCTTAAACTATTTAAGTGCCCTCCCTGTTAGGAATAATCCTGCATAGGCTACTTGATCTAACAATATTACTAACTTTGCTTCTTCCTGTACTACCTTAAAGTATATCTGCGTAAGAAATCCTTTAAGCTTTAACTTCTCTCCGGAGAATCGTTTAATTAAAGGTAACTTAATCTTTACTGCTCTAATTCCATTAATGCATTCTTTAAGTATCCTATTATTATCTTATAAGTAATCAACCATTTCCTATAACTAACCTTGCGTAACCACTTAAGAATCCCTATTGTCCATACTGGTATCACCTGGCCCTAAGGTTGTGGCTCCCGTTAACGCTGTTGTAACTGGTGCTGCTCTTGGTGGCATATTATTCGATTTTGTTCTAATACTATAACCTTGGTAGTAAATGTGTAATAGAACCTTATAGTAGGAACTACGGTGGGTTCTGTTAATAGGCTAGGTATATAGATACAACAAGTCAACAACATAATAATAACTGGTGGAGTGGTTACCTAATAGATTAACTCTAATTGTATTCTAAGATTTACTATAAGGAGAGAACTATCTACGGTAGGGACTAAGGTCCTTTAAATACACAACCATACTCCTAAGAAATTCTCTCTTGTACGTAAGGTACGTGTTATCTGTATTAAACGTAACGTCCCTTCCGTTCAATATAGTTAATACGTTCAACACCACGTGACCTTGGTTACTATTCCTCGTTACATGGTTCCACTGGATTTATCCTAGACCGTGCTTATATTAACTAACTAGCTTCCGCCGACTCCTCTCTAAGTAGTCGTAACATCGTACTTAAAGCGTCCGTAACAGGTAGGGTTTTAGGCTAAATAAGCCGTCTATTCTATATATTAAGCTATAAGCCTAAATAGGCTAGCCATTTTCTCCCTATAATTATATTGTGGCTCCCAAGGTCCGTAATAAGAAAGGGGATGTTATACTACCTTCGTCTATTAATGCGGAGGTAAATCCATAAGATAGTTATAATAGGTAGCCCTATTTATCCGTTATACCCGCAAATAGAAATTAGTTTAGGCAGTTCTTTAAGGGGTGCATTTAAAAAGTTAGCCAGCTTTACGGCACACTGGGTATCTATTAAGGTAAAGGCATTTGCTCCAGAGTTAGCTAAAGCAAAGGTTAAAACTTAATATCCATTATAGAATAAGGTATAAGGGATAGTGCAGCTTCTTCCACTAACTAGCTAACCTAGATTAATATATAATATATTAATCCCTTTTAACCCTAAAAAGAAGTCTTTTTTTAGGGTTCCTCTTTTTCCAACTCTATATTGTCCTCCTAAATTAACAGAACCTTGCCCGTTTTTACCTTTGTCTGGCAATTCTTTGTAAAGTGGTCTTTCTAGCTATATAAAAAGCAAGCTCCTTAATTACTAAGGGCCTGTTTATAGGGGTCGTTATATATGGGCTAAGTGTGCGCTAGACCCATAGTAGGACTAGCTGTATAGCTAGCTGCTAAATTAATAGCGGGCTGTATGGCTAGTGCCGTAGGAGTTACAGATCGTGCTAGGGTATTACAGGCCGTTTATAAAGTGCTTATAGTCTAGTTTAGAGAGTTTCTAGCTTTATACCGCTTAGATCATGCCTTAATTTAATAAAGGCCTTAGTTAATAGCTAGGCAGTAGTCCATAAGTACCTTTAGCGTCTATATAGTAGTAAAAACTGGCAGTATGGCGCGCTATAGGTCTAGGGTAAGCTTATTAAAGAGGTCTAGCATTAGGTCTTTATAGGGAATTTAAGCTTGGCTAGCTAGGTGCAGAAAGCGGGTCTAAAAGGCTAAAAAGGTCTCCGTCATCTTTATATTAAGAGCTTTATAATTAAGGCGGGCGTTCTGTGTCTTAAAGGGGTCCTCGTAAATGGAAGACAGGTAGTTAACCATCTTTTCTTTAGAGAGGAAGGGGTCTGCCAAGTCCTAGGCGTATCGCAGACATAGATACGTCTATACGTCCCCACCAGTACGGCCGAAGACGTAGGCCATTTTAGCTTAGGTAGTAGGGAAGTAGTCCACATTAACTTTAAGCTTGTTTTGCAGTTAAAGCTTCCAATTGTTAAATATAGGGTTAGTTCCATCTATAAGTAATAGGGGGTCCGCAACCTTTACGGACCGCAATAATACTAATACTATACGTTAGGCTAGGGTCTTAAGGACTATAGCAAGTCTTTAGGTATCTAATAACTCCTTACTAGGTGCAGGGGTATCTCTAGTTTTAAGCAGCTCTCAAAGCCGTTTAATTTTAGCATTAGCTGCTGCGAGCTCTTCCTAGGGGGTTAAAACGGCGACTGTTTTACTATTAAAGGTATTTATAGGTCCTGCAACGGCTTTGCCAGCTGCTATATTTCTTGGCATAGTGGTAGGGGTATTAGGTAATTTCCGGTGTTTGTTTATTTTCTAGGGGTTTTGGTCCATGCGTGTCCTATTCTTAGGTTTCACGTTCTGTTTATGTTCTTTTGGTTCTTAGGGGTCTATCCTGTCCTTATGGTCCTAGTAATGTCCTTAGGGTCCTATTCTATGTCCTTTATAGATATATTTGAGTTCCTTCTTAGGAAGAAAGAGTAGTTAAGCTTTGGATAATGTTAGCAACTTAGTTAATCAAGGTACGAGCACGGCATAAGGGACGCGCAAGCCTGTACAATTAGTAGTCTATAAACGAGGATCCAAAGCTAGAGAAAGAAAGGGAGAAGAATAGCAGCGCCGTGCGAAGTTTTATGCGGTCCTCTAGTCACGTGGACTTACGTAACTCGGCGTCTACTATAACGTCTACCATAATCCACCGTTTTCCACTAGCGCCGTAACACTGTATAGGTTTCTGGAGTGCCCTAATAGCCTTAGTTAAGTAAATCTCTTAAATATTTTAATAAGTATCTTAAAACTAAAGAAAGAGACTTTTAGTAGTGTTTTTTATAGTTTTATATTCGACTTCCCTTAGTACAGTATATGCTTGCTATGGGTCTATTTGTAAGTAACTAGTTATAACTTAGTTATAGTTATAATATATTTAGGATATATTAGACACTAACCATATACTTTACAATATAAAGATATAGCTTATAACTAGCACTCTACTCTATACAGGCAATCTAGTACTAAAATGCATAATAAATACTGTTATAAAGTCTATATACATTAATAAGAATAGATAATATAAATAAGTATCTTATATATTTATGTCTCTTTGTTTAAGATTATCTTAATTTAATTCTGTTAAATTGCCGAGGAAATATATAAGAGTACGTAATGTCTATATTATAACTTAGATATAGTAATATAATATTATAGATATATTATACCTTTTTTTGCAATTTATGTATTCTTTCCCAGTCTTCCTCTGTAACTTGCTTATAGTAAAAGTTTTATAGCTAAGGGTCTAAGTATTCGCAGTAAAATATGCCTATATAGGGTATCTGTTTCCTAAAGCACTTTTAGAGACTAAGAAGAGGGTATATTATACTTATCTTATTCCTTAATGTGCACAAGTATTATATCTATCTATATTAGAACCTAGTTATATATAAAATCTATCTAGGATATAGTCTTTTATATTTTTATATATCTTGGTAATATTCTTATTATTTAGCTATAGGCCAGATAAATCTATTATATATTCAATCCCGTGCTTAGAGGATATAGGATATTCTAGTATCTCTTAACTAAATATAAGTCTTTCTACTGCAAGCGATCTAGTTTATGTAATTAATATTAAGCCTGGCTATATTATAGAAATAATTAGTTTATATATTATATATAGCTTATGTTATAGAATTCTACTTACTACTAGCGTTGAAGAAGAGGCATTAGCAGATCATTATAGTGTGGATATTTGGGATTGTATATCTTTATAATACTCCTAATATAAGCTGGATATATCCTAATTACTATCTTTAATGTTTATATATATGCGTTCCTTCTACACCTATTGCCCTTTATAGAAGAAGTCCTCCTATAATTATTCTAAGTCTTTAATTGAGGACTGAGTTGCTTCTATTAGTAGTAGTATAGAAGAACTACCTAAGATAGGTAAGTGCGTAAGGGTGCCTAGATTATATCTTAAATATATTATTAATCTATCCTAGATATATCTCTGCACACTTTAGGGTGGCTGTATATTATTAGCTATTTCCAATACTAAAATCGCACGATCTTAGATATACCAAAAATAGAGTATAGTTACAATATTATACAATTAAGTATAGCTTTAATGGCAATAATTTTAAAGAATTTTGTATTAAAAGCTTATGAAGTGTGCGCGTATGGTGCTAAAGTTCATCTAGTGTAAGATTTTGCGACGTGGCGTATTTCAACACTCCCGGAGCTTTCGGCAACACTGGCCGAGCTGTATGCTAAGCGAGTGCCCTCCACCAGCCGTCACCTCCCAAACTCACAAGCATCGCCGCGCGCTAGCCGACATCTCCCACACCCACAACCCTCAATATCATAAACCATCTATTATGAGCAGCACACCCCGAAAGCAGCGGAAAGCAGATGACGAGGAGAATCAAGCGACGCGGAGTCGCACCCGGAATGCGGCAAGGTTGGGGTCAGCGCTGTCGCTTCGGTCAACGGTGAATTCAATAGCTGAAGATGAAATCCCTATACCTGTTACAGAAGACGCATCAGTTGTCTCAGCCTTCGACACGATATCGGAAGCTCCATCGTTCCCTCCGCCGACGACTGTCTCGTCAAAGACATCGCGATCTTCCACCCGCACCCGGTCATTATCGCCGAAGAAGCGGGTAGCTACAAAGCGGGAGTCACCAAGTCTATATCTAAAATCCTATATATTTTATATGGTGGTAGTAATTTTGAATTGATACACGTATTTTAGTAAGCAGAGCTTATGATACAATATGTAATTTTAGAGACCCCAGCCCTGTAGCAGCTTGATTACCTTAGCAAGCTCAGACCATATATTCGGAATAATTTTATATCCGCTCTACGTAAAATCGAAAATGTGGTCTGAGGGACCAAGGGCTACCCTACAACTTCGCACCCTCACAACTCCACAACCACGCACTCAATATATACAAATAATAGCTTATTTTGAAGCCTGAAGCCTGTAGAATTTTTCTATTATATATATGCGAGTAGCCTCACAAGCGTGGTTGTGGTATTGTGGTGCCTCAAAGTGATGGTTTAGTGAGGAATTGTATGGTGGGGCCACGCCATGGCCACGACTTTTTCGCCTAGTGTGACGGGCTCGTACAAATGCTTCTGAACCAAAGCTTGTAGATTGCTACTATACAAGAATACTAAGCTAAGGAGAAGAAGGAGACTGGTAGAGACTGGCAAGATACAAAGGGTCGTCAAGGCGCTAATAGTAAGCGAGCCAATAGCAGCTTGGCAGAATATGGCAGAACTGGCAGATTGCCCAGAAAACGGCAAATTGCCTAGGAAACGGCAAAGTAGCAGGTGACGCGCTCTAGCACCGTCACACCTAGCCCTTGGATATATCCAACGTTTCTTAAGAACTCCGACTTTTTTTATGATGTTCCCTATATTCGCGGTTGAATTACTTAACTATAACGGCTTAAAATACTACTAAAAGTTCATCGATTAGAGAGACAACCTGATATTTTATAAATATCTGGTTTAGACCAGTCTATAACCCCCCAGAGTTAAGATCATTTTTGTTAAAAAAAAATTCTGTTATTAAGACTCCCGGGAATAACTATAATATTATAATAGGTGTATATATAAAGCCCAAAAAATTATTATTAATAGATCTAGCTTTTGTGATTATTTTAAACCTATATATAGTCTTAGACCTTACGTGGGTGGCTTTAATAACTTTGTTAAAGATTATATATAACTCCCATATTGTCACGGCTGTAAAGGGACAGCAGATCCTTAGCTTAATGTAAGTGTTTATCTATAAGATAGATAAGTATAGATTCCTCTAGAAATATAAGGCACGCTTAATAGTATACGGGAATTAATAGGCCCTAGGAGACCTACCTATAAGAGCTACTATATTAGCTAGTACAACCTTCCAAACCCTTATAGTGATTACTATAAAATTTAACCTAGAGATAACATAGATAGATACAGTTAATACGTTTGTCTATTACGATCTCGATAAGGTTATCTATATAAAGCTATCGCTAGGGTTTAATAAAGGAAAGATAGATAAAGTACTACGCTTACAAAAAGCCCTTTATGGACTACGTTAATCACCACTATTATAGCAGAAGAATCTCATAAGCTCGCTAATAGAATTAGGTTTTAAAGAGGTACCTTAGGAGCCGTATATTATACTAAAAGGTAGAATAGTTATCTTCTTCTATATTAACGATATTATCTTTTACTACCAAAAGATAGATAAGAAGAAAGCTTAAGAAGTAATTAAGGAGCTAAGTAAAGAATACTAGATAAGTACCCTTAGCAAACTAAAATAGTTCCTAGAAATCTATATACTATATAATTATAACTAAGGGCTCCTATAGCTATCCTAGGAAGCCTATATTAAGAAGATAGCTAATTAGTATAAAATAGATCTTAAGGGGCGTCTTTTAGATACTCCTATAATAGAATTAAAACTCCTCCCTACGAATTACCAATTAATCCGTCTAACGCGTCCGTCCCCTAATATAGACCTATTAGTCCGTCCTATATTCCTACTAGCTTCTATAATACTATATCAGAGAAAAATAGGTTTAGTACTCTATATAGCCACTACAACACGTCCAGATATTACTTTTATGGTATTATAGCTAGTAAGGTTTAATCAGAACCTAAGCTAAGAGCACTATTAAGCGGTAGATAGAGTAATCTAATACCTATATAACACAAGAAGTAGAGCAACCTACTATAAAGGAGATAAGGAAGGAATAGACAGTAGAGGGAGAGATAAAGGAATACGCGATAAAGGACGAGATAATGGAAGAGACGGTAGAAGCAAAGCGCAATTATTTATCTATACTAGCGATGCATTATTTACAGACAACTCTATTAATAGAAAGAGCTTATAAGGATATATTATAAAGCTATTTAGGGGACTAATTACCTAGAGAGCAAATAAGTAGGGTATAGTTACGACGTTAAGCATAGAAGCCAAGTTATTAGCCCTATTACAGACAGCAAAGGAAGCTATCTTTATTAATAGGCTGTTTAAAGCAATAACGTTAAGGCTAAACGAGCCCTTAATTATTAAATGCGATAACACCTAAACGCTCTAACTAATTATAAAAGGCACAGTAAAACTAATTACAAAGCTCTAATACTGTTAGCGACTCAGTCAATCGAGGCACGAGCATGGCAAGAGGGACGCGCAAGCCTGTATAATTGGTAGTCTATAAACGAGGATCCAAAGCTAGAGAAAGGAAGGAGAAGAATAGCAGCGCCGCTTAATATTTTATGCGGTCCTTAAGTCACGTGACTCGCGTCTACCATAATCCACGTCTGCCAAGATCTACTGTTTTCCACCAGCGCCGTAACATTACCCCCCCCTCCAAAAAAGCCTGCCCTTAGGCTTTATATGTCCATATTATATCCGTGGGGTATTCTTGTCTTTATGCTTAATAGGCAGCCTATTATCTTCGCTATACTAGCACTCTATCTACTTATTAAGGTACTTCGGGGGTCCGGGTTTATTAGGGTATTAGTTATAGAATTCTTTAAGTCTTTAGGGGCAGCCTATAAAGTTCTAGGCGGGGTACCAGGTTGGGTCTAGATTGTAGCCTTTTTATTAGATATAGTATTGTAGCATTCCTTGTACTAGTTTATAGGCTAGTATTTCGTTAACTTCCCATTTATCATCGCTATTAACTTAAATTAGTAGGGGGGGCTCATTCTTTTATCTAGGTAGTGGGTTATTTACAGCCTTCTATAGCTTATCCAGCAAAAAGATAGGATAGACTTTAATTAAGTCTAGGAGCTTAACCTTATACAAGTTGCCTTCTTTGTTAAGGATTTTATATAGTCCTACTATCTTATAGTCTAGCTTGCGGCTAGGCCATTTTGTTTTCTAGTTCTTTATTATAACCTAGACCCTATTATCTATAGTAAAGTTAGGCTTGCACCTATGCTTATTTGCCTACTATTCTATTAATCTCTAGGCCTTTTCTAGATTTATATAGGCTACTATCCAAGCTTCTTCTAAGCGTTTGGCATATTACTAGGCTTCCTTATAAGACAGTTTTTCGCGTATAGTCTATGGCCCCTCTAGTCTTTCCCAGTTAAAGCTTATATAGGGTAAGTATCCTATTTCTAGCTAAATAGGTGCAAATCCCATAGAGTTATAGGGTAGGGTTGCCTAGGCGTAGTCTATTAGGGGTAGTAGTTCGCCCTAGTTATCCTAAAAGTAGTTAATAAAGGGCTAGAGCCTCTAGTTTAAGTATTAATTTATAATCTCTGTCTAACCGTCTATCTGGGGGTGGTATGCTATAAAAAGCTTTAGCTTAATACTAAAAATCTAAGTAAACTTATTCCAGAAGGCCGATATAAACTACGGCTTATAATCGGATATAATAGTATCTGGTAGTCCATAAATTTAGTAGATATAATGGATATATAGTTAGGCTACCTCCTTGGCATTAATATCCTTATAATAGGGGATTAAGAATGGGCGCTTGCCAAAGCAGTTAACTAGGATTATTACCATATTATATCTGTTACGGTCTATAGGCAGCTTATAAAAGTCTATAGAGATATACTACTAGGGGCGTTCTAGTATTAGGAGTGGCTTTAATAGTCCTAGGGTTTTTTCCTGTGGAATTATAGACCTATAGCAGTTATTATAGTTCCATATATAGCGGTTAATATCCGTAACTATTTTAGGCCAGTAGTAACGGTTACTAATAATTTTACAGGTTTTATTCTTTTTAGGGTAGGCCGTAGAGACCTAGGTATATACTTTAGCGATAAGCTAGGTCCATAAATTCTATTCTTCTACCACTACTAGCCGTTCCTAGTGCTTAAGCAGTCCGTTTTTAAGGGACCATAGACTAGTAGCATCCTTTACCTTTTTGCGGTACTCCTATAGAGAAGGGGCTATACGGTTTGCCTATAGCAGTTTATTAATAAGGTTAAGTTCCATAGAGTTAACAGGACATATTTTAGCATCTAAAGGGTCCATATTTAGCTCTGCCTATATCTAGGGGTTAAGGTGCTCTAGTCATAGTAGTGTCTAGGTCTATAATAAGATCTTTATAGCCACCTAGTTACCTAGGTCCTATTTACACCTTATAAGAGTATCCGCACGGTTTATAGCGCCTAGTTTATATATAAAATACAGAAGTTAAACTAAAATAGGATATCCGCCTAGCATACCTACCGGGCTATAAGGGCCTTAGTTATTATAAAGTATTCCAGGGCCTTATAATCCAAAACTACCTTAATAGGCTTAGGGGTCCCCTTTAACTATACACGCCATTGCTAAAAGCTAGAGACAATAGCCAGTATTTCTTTATTATGGATGTGGTAGTTTAACTTAGCATCTATTATAGTCTTTAAATAGTATGCAACAGGGTGCTATTCTCCATTTAGTTGCTTCTAGGAGAAAACGCCAGCTATCGCGCTATCTAAGGCATTAGTTTCTAGCATTAAGGGCCATTCTAGGTTAAAGTGGGCAAGTAGGGGAGCCGATACCAGCCATTTTTTAAGCTTATTAAAGGCCTGCATATATATGGCGTTAAAGTAGAATGGCTGGTCTTTCTTAGTAAGGCGGTTAAGAGGCTAGGTAATCCTGCTATAGTTCTTAATAAAGCGTTAATAGAAGTTACAGAAACCTAAAAATAATTACACCCCTTTTATGGTCCGTGGGGGTGTCTACTAGTTAATTACAGCCGTTTTCTCTAGGTCGGCCTTAATTCCATCTATACTAATAATAAAACCTAGGTACTTTATACGCTTAATACTAAATTCCGATTTCCTAATATTGGCCTAGAGACCAGCCTTACAGAGCTATTATAGGACTTTATGGATATGCTCCTCGTGTTCTAACTTATTCTTAGAGTAGATTATAATGTTATCCAAGTAGGCCGTATAGAAGTCGTTAAGGTAGTTAAAGAGTATATTATTTATATATCACTGGTATATAGCCAGTCCGTTAGTTAGTCTAAAAGGAAGTACTTTATATTTATATGTTCCGTAACGGGTCTAAAATATAGTAAGATCTTCTAATCTAGGGTCCATCCTAATCCGGTAAAAGGCCTAATAGATATTAAGCTTAGTAAAGATCTTAGCTCTACTTATTTAGGTTAAAGTCTCATTAAGTAAGGGTAGTAGGTAGCGGTCCTTGCGGGTTATATTATTTAGTTTATAGTAGTTAATACAGAAATAAAGTCCTCCATTTAGCTTTTTAGTAAAGAGAATAGGCAAGTTAAAAGGGGCTTAACTAGGTTTAATAAAGCCCTTATTTAGGTTATTAATAAGGTACTACTTTGTAGCCTATAATTTGGCAGTAGACTACTAACGAAGGGGGCTATAGCTAAGTATGTCTTCCTTATCTGCTTAATCTTAATCTTGTAGTTATATGGTTAGTAAGGCAGGAGTATATCTAATACTGCCTTAGAGAACACGTCCTTAAATTTCTAGTGTTAATAGGGTAGTTTCTGTTCTACTAGCTCCTTATCTATAAGCTTGCCTTCCTGTTCGCTAAGCTTATTTTCCTTTTTCTTAATTATTTAATTAATTTTATATAAGCTGGTGGTAAAGGTAATAGTATTAAGTTAGACTAAGTTTTGGTAGAATCCTACAGCGCCAATATAGCAGATATTAACTGGTAGGAGGTCTATAGGTTTCTTTACAGACTATTATTAGGCCGTATTTTGCGGCCTAGGGTTTATAATCTTTCTTAGCTCCTATTCTATCTTCCGCAAGTTATCCCTCTAGTCTATACGTTTAGTATAGCGTCTAATACTCCTTGCTATTCTTTGTGGCTACATAGGGCCTAAGTTCCCTATGGGGAGCTCCGCTAGCTTTTTACTACCTTTTTTAATCTTTAGTGCGGGTGGCATAATATAGGTAGTTTAGGGCCGGCGTAGTATATGGATCCGTTGTGGGTTAAGCTATATGTTCTTTTTAAAAGCCTGGTCCCTAAGCATAGCATCAGCCTAGTAAACGGTGTCTATCTATGGCCGTATAAGGTTTTCTATTATAATGCTGATTTCCTTTATAAAAGAGGGTGTTAGGGGTAGAATTTTGGGCTAGACAAGCCATCTACTCTATATATTAAGCTGTAAGCCTAGATAGGCTAGCCATTTTCTTTTTAAGATTATATTATGGCTTCCTAGGTCCGTAATAAGAAAGGGGATATTATACTACCTTTATCTATCTACATGGAGGTAAATCCGTAAGATAGTCATAATAGGTAGTTCTATTCGTCCGTTATACCCGCGAGTAGGAATTAGTTTGGGCAGTTCTTTAAGGGGTGCATTTAAAAAGTTAGCCAGCCTTATAGCATACTGGGTGTCTATTAAGGCAAAGGTATTTACTCTAGAGTTAGCTAAAGTAGAGGTTAAAACTTAATATCTATTATAGAATAAGGTATAAGGGATAGTGCAGCTTCTTCTACTAACTAGCTAACCTAGATTAATATATAACATATTAATCCCTTTTAACCCTAGAGAGGAGTCTTCTTCTAAAGTTCCTCTTTTTCTAACTCCGCACTGTCCTCCTAAATTAATAGAACCTTGCCCGTTTTTACCTTCGTCTGGCAATTCTTTATAAAGTGGTCTTTCTGGCTGTATAAGAAGCAAGCTCCTTAATTACTAAGGGCCTATTTATAGGGGTCGTTATACGTGGGCTAAGTATACGCCGGACCCATAGCAGGACTAGCTGTATAGCTAGCTGCTAAATTAACAGCGGGCTGTACGGCTAGTGCCGTAGGAGTTATAGATTATACTAGGGTGTTACGGGCCGTTTATAAAGTGCTTATAGTCTAGTTTAAAGAGTTTCTAGCTTTATACCGCTTAGATCGTGCCTTAATTTAATAAAGGCCTTAGTTAATAGCTAGGCAGTAATCTATAAGTACCTTTAGCGTCTATACAGTAGTAAAAACTAGCAGTACGGCGCGCTATAGGTCTAGGGTAAGCTTATTAAAGAGGTCTAGTATTAGGTCTTTATAGGGAATTTAGGCTTAGCCGGCTAGGTACAGAAAGCAGGTCTAAAAGGCTAAAAAGGTCTCCGTTGTCTTTATATTAAGAGCTTTATAATTAAGGCGGGCGTTTTATGTCTTAAAGGGGTCCTTATAAATGGAAGACAGGTAGTTAACTATCTCTTCTTTAAAGAGGAAGAGGTCTGCCGAGTCCTAGGCATATCGCGGACGTAGATGCGTCTATACGTCCCCGCTAGTACGGCTAAAGACATAAGCCATTTTAGCTTGGGTAGTAGGGAAGTGGTCCATATTAACTTTAAGCTTATCTTACAGTTAAAGCTTCTAATTATTAAATATAGGGTTAGTTCCATCTATAAGTAATAGGGGGTCCGCAACCTTCGCGGACCACAATAATGCTAATACTATACGTTAGGCTAGGGTCTTAAGGACTATAGCAAGTCTCTAGGTGTCTAATAACTCCTTACTAGGTGTAGGGGTGTCTCTAGTTTTAAGTAGCTCTTAAAGCCGTTTAATTTTAGTATTAGCTGCTGCGAGATCTTCCTAGGGGGTTAAGACGGCGGCTGTTTCACTATTAGAGGTATTTACGGGTCCTACAGTAGCTTTACCGGCTACTATATTTCTTAGCATAGTAGTAGGGGTATTAGGTAATTTCTAGTGTTTGTTTATTTTCTAGGGGTTCTGGTCTATGCGTGTTCTATTTTTAGGTTTCGCGTTCTATTCGTGTTCTTTTAGTTCTTAGGGGTCTGTCCTGTCCTTATGGTCCTAGTAATGTCCTTAGGGTCCTGTTCTGTGTCCTTTATAGATATATTTAAGTTCCTTCTCAGGAAGAAAGAGTAGTTAAGCTTTGGATAATGTTAGCGACTCAGTCAATCGAGGCATGGCAAGAGGGACGCGCAAGCCTGTATAATTGGTAGTCTATAAACAAGGATCCAAAGCTAGAGAAAGGAAGGAGAAGAATAGCAGCGCCGCTCGATATTTTATGCGGTCCTCGAGTCACGTAACTCGCGTCTACCATAATCCACGTCTGCCAAGATCTACTGTTTTCCACCAGCGCCGTAACAAATACGTTAACATCTATTAACACTAGCTATATTAGGAATACGCAATAAGACAAGTATAATTTCAATAGACAGTAATAAAGGAGATAATTGCTAATAGACTTATAAAGGCCCTACCCAAGCAGAGGTTTTAAAGCTTCGTTAATATAATTAGAATAGTGGATATTAAGGAGCGGCTAAATAAGGAGAAGCAACTAGAGGACCTAAGGGACAATATTAAAGCAAGACGGAAGGATTTAGATAAGATTAGAGTTTAATTAACGCATTAATAAGCACAAGAAGGGTCGCTAAGGCGCTAGCCGTAAGCAAGCTAATAGCGATTTTCTATACCGGGTATAGAAAATCCTAATTAGTTAGCAGAAGTTGGCAGAATTTAGCAGGAAGGTGGTTAGCTTTAACCTTAAAAAGCTTAAAGCTAAGGGGGTATATTAGATAATCTATATTCTTTAGAGGCGTAGACTGTATACGAGTTATATATATAGGGCACGTATATTATAAACCTCTTTATCTTAGCCTGAGGGCCCTAGGTCTAAGATCGATTAACCTTAAAACAAGATTATTAATCAATTAACCCATTTTATTAATGAACAGTTTAATATACACTTCGTAACAGGTATACCCTCTATAACTATTTTCCTAAACTAGGCTGTTGCGAGAGAAATAGGAGTATACAGATTGGCTAGCTCTTTCCCCCTACTTTATAGCATGGCGACCCTATAGCAGTACTACGGCGGAGTTTTATAATTCTAGGAAGTGTTGTATTAAGTAGTATACCTATAGTAAAGAGAAAGGAATTGCAGGAACTGCATAACCTTTATATTAAGAACGATAAATACCTTATAACCTAAGGTAATGACTTAGAGATAAAAGGAGATTTTAGAAGCAGCTTTGGATTATAGGGCAACGCGGATAGACAACGTTCTATACAGCCTAGATATTAACTCCCAGCTAGTGGGCTAGTGCTATAGCGGAACACTAGTATAGGGCCTTTAGGTTATTCCTAAAGAGATAACTTAATAAGCTATAATATTGTAACCTCTAATATACCGACCCTTAAGCATACAGCTGCACTTAGCCCTGCTCTTACGCTATTAGCGTCATTAATTTATTGGCTTAAATCCCCCAACGTAATTTTAGCGGAGAAGAAAAGTACTAAAAGTATACCCATACTTAAGTCGCAAAACCCCTTTGCCGCATCCTCTAATATATACCCGCCAACTTACTTTATTAGTGTTGCTAAGGATAAGGCACATTATGTAATATATAAGGTTAGAAATTAGAGATGAGGACTATTAGCTACGGCGCAAAATATTAGGGAGTTTTATCTCGATATATAATACTAGACACGGAATATATTAGAGAATGCGGCTTAAAGACGGCGAGCTATTTACGTAGTTAGGTCTATTAACAGAAGTAGGCGAAGCCAAAGGTATTACAATTGTTATACCGCGTTGCACTGTCTAGGACGCTACGCTATACGGAATTTTTAACCTAGGATGTACTATGTTATAGCGTCTATAGGTTCACATAATATAATAAAGCACGTATTTATTTAATCGTTATCTTGGGTAAAAAAGTCCTAGATAGTTGCGGGAATTAACTTAGTAAAGATATACTCGCCATCGAACTCCCTAGTAAGTACTTTAGTGGCATTTATACCTCCCTTCCAGCGCCCTAGTTTATTAACGTTTAAATATAGTTTTCTACTTAGAACTTATTGGAATTATAACTCTATAATTATGGATAATCGTAGTGTCTCTCTATCTACCTCCCCTGTCCGTTAAATTGGAGTCCCTAAAAACAACAACGGGATACTCTTATATGCCGCTAGAAACGGCGAGATGGTCGGAACATTTTTGTTCTCCAATAATAGGACATTTATAGCGGCTCCCTATAGATGCACTATAAATTTAGCGGAACTGTAATAATGTCTAGTGCTACTATATAGATTAAAAAAGCATTATTTTATTTTAATGGACCCCAAATAACTCTAATTATTATATAAAGCGTCTGCTGCGCAACGCGGCCACAAACGCCTATTATACGCGTCTATGGCAATGCAACTAGTTATATCGATCTTTAAAGTGTCCGTATAACCAGGTGTAACAGTGCAGTGTGGGAATTGAATGAGCAACTTTTTTGTAAATCTATGGAAATCAAGTGAACTAAATACATGAAAGTAGACCCGGAACTCCGTAGTCTATGACTCAATATTTGACCGTATCCGAGACATACAAGGGTAGCGTCGATTATGTCTCGGAGCCTCTTAGGCGACGATCTTGTGTCTCAGCGTAGTGCTGGTGAACTGTTACACACCCCCCCAGATTTAACGGTGTAGTTAAAGCTGTAGAA